>ERZ773065.63-NODE-63-length-71422-cov-5.898468_pt1 | contig 71422 bp, 59 predicted proteins | sample MGYA00580623_ERZ773065 | MGnify/ENA primary metagenome ERZ773065 (study PRJEB29015, sample SAMEA2738017) | human oral metagenome | biome: human oral; feature: human-associated habitat; material: dental | place: China | collected 2047 ... | reverse complement strand
ACTCAACTTCAACCCCTCCTCAATATATATTTAACCTCACTTGGTATCTTCGTAACACCCAAAAAAAGTTGAATAGACAGTTATGAGCGCATATCTTCAGTATGAGTCAGGTATAACACAGATTGATGCACGCTATATCCGTCCCGGACTTGCGGCCATTTTTTTGCTTGTCGAAAACGGTCGGGCCGCTTTGATTGAGACGGGATGTAATGCTTCCTTGCCATTCGTATTGAATGTACTTGCGCAACAAAATATTTCACCTGAGTGCATCGATTATGTAATTCCAACACACGTACATCTTGACCATGCTGGTGGTGTAGGAAGCATGATGCGTGCATTTCCTAATGCCAGGCTCGTCGTCCACCCGCGCGGGGCGCGCCATATGATCGACCCCTCAAAACTGGTCGAAGGGGCAACTGCCGTTTATGGGGAAGAGCAAATGGGGCTGTTGTATGGTGAAATACTACCTGTCGATGCAAATCGCGTCATCGAGGCGACGGATAATTTGGTATTGCATTTGTCTGACAGGCCATTGCTTTTTCTGGACGTGCCTGGTCATGCTAGGCATCATGTGGCGATTGTAGATGAAAAGTCTGATCATATTTTTACGGGCGACTCTTTTGGTCTGACATTTTCTGAATTGGATGGAGAACGAGGGCGTTTTGTTTATCTGACAACGACGCCGGTTCAGTTTGAACCTGATGCCATGCACACATCAATAGATCGGCTACTCAGTTACCAACCCTCAGGGATGTTTGTGACCCACTTTGGTGAATTGCGTGACGTTGAACGATACGGGGATGTTCTACATCATCAGATTGACGTCTTTGTTGATATTGCGCGTCAACATCGTGATCAGCAAAGCCGCACTGAGCGACACCACGCGATTCGTAATGCTCTAGGTCAATTTGCTGTTGCGCAAGCACGCGCTGTGGGATGCACGTTAGCCAAAGAGAAAATTCTCGAGATCTTGGCGCACGATCTTGAACTAAATGCTCAAGGGCTCGGTGTATGGCTTGATACTCGGGATGTGGTAGCAAGCTGACGTAAGGCTTCTGCCGCGGCAAAAAAACCAAAAGATGCTGTAACGCAGACAGATGAACCATATCCTGCGCAATGCAGGCCGCTCAGCGTCGGCGTATTTTCACACGCCATGCTATTTTCTGGATGTCTTACTGGTTCTGTTGAAAAAATGGCTCGTACGCCAAATTTTTTCTTGACTCCGCGTGGGAAACCGTATTCTTTGCGCAATCTTGCACGTACTTTTGATAGCAGCGGATCCTGAATCGTGCGTGACAGATCGGCGATCTGGATGCGTGTCGGGTCTGTTTGTCCGCCTGCTCCGCCTGCAGTTATGATGGATATTCCCCGATTCAGGCACGAGGCGATCATCGCGGCTTTCATGCGTACTTGGTCAATGGCATCGATAACACAATCGAAACCTTTGTCTAGAACAGTGTTGAGATTGTCCTGTGTAATGAAATCCTCAATTTCATGGATTTGGCACGCGGGATTGATGGCGCGAATGCGTTTGGCCATGGCCGAAGTTTTTGCCTGACCGAATATGCCGGTGAGTGCGTGGATTTGCCGGTTAACGTTTGATTCGGCCACCATATCGAGATCAATTAAGGTGATTTTTCCAACTGCCGAACGCGCCAAGGCTTCGGCTGCCCAAGAGCCAACACCGCCGATGCCGATGATGCAAACATGCGCATTTTTCAGGTGTTTGAACGCCGTGTCGCCATAAAGCCGCCGAATGCCGCCAAAACGGCGTGAACGATCTATATCTTCCGCATCGTTCAAAGAATCATTGCTCATTGCTGTTGGGTGTTTCCAGATTAATTGCCGCTTATCTTCAAATACCGCTTTAGGGAGTCAGGCATGGAGCCTTGGTTAAGGGTTTGATACAATAAAAAATTATCCGCAAGCCTGTTGGCGGGTGAATTTTGCCCGGACATTTTATCCGGATTACGATTCAAAACCGAATGGTTCTATAAGGAGATTATGACATGGCTGTTGAGCGTACCTTATCTATCATCAAACCGGATGCTGTCGCTAAAAATGTGATTGGCCAAATTTATGCTCGCTTTGAAAATGCCGGCCTCAAAATCGTTGCTGCCAAAATGGCCTGGCTGTCGGCACAGGAAGCCGGAGAGTTCTACGCGGTGCACAAAGAACGCCCTTTCTATGCCGAGCTTGTCAAATTCATGACATCTGGTCCGGTAATGATTCAGGTGTTGGAAGGTGAAAACGCAATCGCCAAAAACCGCGACCTGATGGGCGCGACGGATCCTAAGAAAGCAGCGCCGGGGACGATTCGCGCTGACTTTGCCGAATCGATCGATGCTAACGCCGTGCATGGCTCGGATGGCCAGGACACCGCTAAAGCCGAGGTAGCTTTTTTCTTTCCGGCAATGACTGTTTACGCGGGGCGTTGATAGGCATCATACGTCTCCTACACATCAGATGATGACTGCTCAGGTCAATCTGCTTGATTACGACGCGGCCGCACTGACGGTGTTTTTTGCCGATCTTGGTGAAAAACCGTTTCGCGCCAGGCAATTATTGCGTTGGATACATCGTTTCGGGCAGAACGATTTTGCCGCCATGACGGATATCGCCAGGAGTTTGCGTGAAAAACTGGCCGGCATCGCCAAAGTTGCACCGCCGGAAATTATTTCCGACAAACTTTCGGATGATGGCACACGCAAATTTCTCTTTGACGTCGGCGGCGGTAATGCTATCGAGACGGTATTTATTCCTGAAGACGATCGCGGCACACTCTGCGTGTCGACCCAGGTCGGGTGTGCGCTTGATTGCGCATTTTGTTCGACGGGAAAACAAGGGTTCAGCCGCAATTTGACGGCAGGAGAAATCATTGGTCAGCTTTGGCAGGCCAATTGTGTACTTGGTGCAGACCCCAGGGGCGAGCGCATCATCAGTAATGTGGTGCTGATGGGGATGGGCGAACCATTGGCCAACTTTGACAATACAGTGGTAGCGCTGCGACTGATGTTGGATGATCACGCCTATGGGCTGTCACGGCGGCGCGTAACCGTTTCGACATCCGGGCTGACACCGATGATGGACCGCCTGGCGGACGAATGCGCCGTTGCCTTGGCCGTTTCGCTACATGCCGCTGATGACGCCCTGCGCGACAAACTCGTGCCGATTAACCAAAAGTATCCGCTAGGGGCGTTGATGGCGGCTTGCCGCCGTTATCTGAATAAGGCGCCGCGTGACTTCATTACTTTTGAATATGTGATGCTTGATGGCGTTAACGATAGCGAGGCGGATGCGTACCGTCTGCTTACATTGGTGCGTGATGTTCCGTGTAAATTCAACTTGATTCCATTCAACTATTTTCCCGGATCCCCTTATCATTGCTCTCCGACGCATCGTATCCGGCGTTTTGCCGATATTCTGATGCGTGCTGGTGTGGTCACGACAACACGCAAAACACGCGGTGATGACATTGATGCCGCCTGCGGTCAGCTTGCCGGACAGGTCAGGGATAAAACACGGCGTAGTCAGCGCCGTATCATTCAATTTCGTGAGGCCAGATTATGATGATTTCCATGAGTCGGCGTATCGTAGCTCGCTTACTGACAGCGCTTTGCCTGACGTTGCTGGGTACCGTTTCACCGGTGATAGCGCAGGAGAATGACTCTTCTCAGTCGTCTGGCGGATTTGGTACGCCGGCCAGGCCCAAAGACGCCTTGACGCGAGCTAAGGCGCATACTGAACTGGCCTCGCTCTATTTCCAGAGCGGAAACCTGATTGTTGCGCTTGAAGAGCTGACGCTGGCGACCTCGATCGACCCCGAATATGCGCCCGCTTTTGGCATGCGCGGCTTGGTGCTGTTTTACATCAAAGAATACGATTCTGCGGAAAAAGACTTTAACCGTGCACTGAGCCTGAATGACCGGGATCCGGAACTGAACAACAACTATGGCTGGTATTTGTGTCAGACGGGGAAAGTGAGCGAATCGATCGCCTATTTCCAGAAAGCGATCAACAATCCTCTGTATCAGACGCCTGAAATCGCCCACCTCAATGCGGGGGCATGTTATGCAAAACTTGGCGAACTTGATCTGGCCCAGGAATATATTCAGCGTGTGTTGCGATTTGACCCAGACAATCTCCAGGCCAAATTCCAGATGGCTGAAATTAATTATCGGCGTGGGAACTACGATGCCGTGCGTACACAAATGAGCAATCTGATACGTCAGACGGAACCAACTGCTGAAATGCTATGGTTACTGTTGCGTACCGAGCGACGCCTGGGTAATCGTTCAGAGGAAGAAAGCCTGACTGCGCAGCTGCGCCGCCAATATCCAGACTCTCCGGAATATCAGGCTTTGCGGAAAGGAAACTACGAATGAGCCCATCCTCAGAGATTCAATCAGTCGCTTCGGATCGGGCGAATGACTCCGACCAGGCCATGGAGGAATCAGATGGAATGCAGGACACCGGGCCCAGTGCCGGTCAGCGTTTGCGGGAAGCGCGCGAGGCCAGAGGGCTGACGATTGGTGATGTTGCCAGCCGGCTCAAGCTGAGTCCGGGTCAGGTTACCGCTCTGGAGAATGATGAGCTTTCCCGCATGCACTGCAATACCATTGCCCGCGGTTTCATTCGCAACTATGCACGCCTGCTTGGGCTGGATGCAGCAGAACTGATGGGTGCGCTTGGTCAAAATGTGACTTTGCGGCAAAACGTTCTTACCGTACCTGGCAGTACCAATATTCCGATTCTCGTAGGTGACCAGCTCGTCAGTCACCGCAATCACATATGGATTGCCGCCGGCTTCGGCTTGCTCTTTGCGATGTTGCTCATCTATCTGTTTTTACCTGCGGATTTTGTTCAGACGATGACCTCATCGCTCAAAGGCGTTTTTGGCGCTACGGCTGTTCAGACGGAAACCGCACAGACGCTTACCATACCAGAGTCGTCGTCCTCGTCTTCACCTACACCGGCAACGTCCGCCGTTGCGGCGAATGGGGCGGTTATCAGTCCGCCCGTGATCATTGCGCCCGGCGTCGCGCCGTCTGCTCCCGCTGCACCTGTGGATGGCGGTGAAGCAACGCCGGCTGCCCCGGCTGCCAATGTTGCCGCCAATGTGGAAGACAATGTGCTCAGGTTTTCGTTTTCCCAATCATCCTGGGTGGAGGTCAAGGATCGTAGCGGAAAAGTCATTTTTTCTCAGCTCAATCCCCCGAACAGCCAGCGCGAAGTCAGCGGTCAACCGCCGTTTTCATTATTGATCGGTAACGCCGGCAGTGTCAGCCTGAGTTACCGGGGCAAGCCAGTCGATCTTTCCAAACGCAGCAAGGATGATGTGGCCAGGATAACGCTGGAATGAGTTCAGCGCGCGTAATTCGCCTCATCCGCCGCCGGTTGACACGCGCGGTCGACGTCGGCGGTATTGTCGTCGGCGGCGATGCGCCCATTGTCGTACAGTCAATGACCAACACCGATACGGCTGACGTGTCGCGCACTGCGGCGCAGTGCGCCGAATTGGCGCGTGCCGGGTCGGAGCTTGTCCGTATTACCGTCAATACGCCGGAAGCCGCGGCTGCCGTGCCGGCAATTCGCGCGCGGCTCGATGAACTAGGCGTCAGCGTCCCCTTGATTGGCGACTTTCATTTTAACGGTCACCGCCTGTTGTCCGAATTTCCCGACTGCGCGGCCGCTCTGGCCAAGTACCGTATCAATCCAGGCAATGTTGGCCGCGGCAAAAAGCACGACGAGCAGTTTGCACAGATGATCGAGGTTGCCTGCAAATATGAAAAACCGATTCGTATCGGGGTCAATTGGGGCAGTCTCGATCCGGACATCATGACACGCCTGATGGATGAGAACGCCCGTCGCCTGCAACCGCGCGATACGGCAATCATCATGCGCGAGGCAATGGTTGCCTCGGCGCTTGAATCGGCCGTCAAGGCCGAAGCGTACGGCCTGCCGGGCGATCGCATCATCCTTTCCTGCAAGGTTTCCGGCGTACAGGATCTGATTGCCGTCTATCGTGAATTGTCGCGCCGCGCCGACTATCCACTGCATCTCGGGCTGACTGAGGCAGGTATCGGATCAAAAGGCATCGTCGCTTCAACGGCCGCGATGGCCGTCCTGCTTCAGGAAGGTATCGGCGACACCATTCGTGTATCGCTGACACCGGAGCCTGGCGGCGCGCGTACGCAGGAAGTCGTCGTTGCTCAGGAAATGCTGCAAACCATGGGGCTGCGCGCTTTTACCCCCATGGTAACGGCATGTCCGGGCTGCGGACGCACAACCAGTACTTTCTTCCAGGATCTGGCGCTCACCGTCCAGAACCATGTGCGCGAGTGCATGCCGCGCTGGCGTGAGATGTTTGAAGGGGTCGAAAACATGACGCTGGCGGTCATGGGCTGTGTCGTCAATGGCCCTGGCGAAAGCAAGCATGCCAACATCGGCATCAGCCTGCCGGGCAACGGTGAGGCGCCTGCCGCTCCTGTATTCGAGGACGGTGTGAAGACTGTCACCCTGCGCGGCGAAAACATTGCCGCAGAATTCGTTGCTATCGTCGATCGTTACGTAGCGCGCACTTATCCTAAAAAGCACCAGGCAACTTCATAGGCAAGCTCATGAGCAAAACTATCCAGTCCGTTCGCGGGATGAACGACATCCTGCCCGGCGAATCTGAATTGTGGGAACTGTTCGAGGAAACGATCCGTTCCTGGCTGAAAAGCTACGGCTACCGGCCGATCCGTATGCCCATCGTCGAGCCGACTTCCTTGTTTCGGCGCGCCATCGGCGAAGTGACCGACATCGTCGAGAAGGAAATGTATTCCTTTGAAGACACGCTTAACGGTGAGAACCTGACACTGCGTCCGGAAGGTACGGCCGGTTGCGTGCGTGCCCTGATTCAGCACAACCTTGCGGCACAACGTCCCCAGCGCCTTTACTACATGGGGCCAATGTTTCGCCATGAACGCCCGCAAAAAGGGCGTTACCGCCAGTTTAACCAGGTCGGCGTCGAAGCCTTTGGTTTCCCTGGGCCGGATATCGATGCCGAACTCATCCTCATGGGCGCGCGCCTGTGGGACGACCTTGGGCTGGACGGCATCCGCCTCGAAATCAATTCGCTCGGCCAAAGCGAAGAGCGCGCCCAGTATCGCGCCAACCTGATCGCCTATTTCGAGAAATACCGCGATGCGCTGGATGAGGATGCGAGGCGCAGACTCTACACCAACCCTTTACGCATACTCGATAGCAAAAATCCATACATGCAAGCGCTGATCGCCGAAGCGCCAAAACTTATGGCGCATCTGGGGGCAGAATCCATGGCGCATTTTGAAGGCGTGCAGCAGACGCTGCGCGACGTCGGCGTACCTTATACGATCAATTCCCGGCTGGTGCGCGGCCTGGATTACTACAATCTGACCGTATTCGAGTGGGTGACTGACAGGCTGGGTGCGCAAGGTACGGTCTGTGCCGGCGGACGTTACGATGGTCTGGTCGAACAACTAGGCGGTAAGCCGACGCCGGGTTGTGGCTATGCTATGGGCGTCGAGCGGCTGATTGCGCTGATTCGCGATATGGGCGGCGATCCCGCACCGGCGGGCATCGACGTGTATTTTGTTTACCAGGGTGAGGCTGCTTCGCGGTTGGCGCCGCGCGTGGCCGAGCGTCTGCGTGACCAAAGCATCGACGTACTTTTTCACTGCGGTGGCGGCAGTTTCAAGGCGCAGATGAAAAAGGCCGATGCGTCCGGTGCGTATTTTGCAGTCATCATCGGTGATGACGAAGCCGCAGCCGGTGAAGTGACATTGAAATACTTACGCGAAACCTCGGCAGACGGTGAAACAGGGCGGCAGCAGCGCGTTGCTGTCGACCGTTTGGGCGAAGAAATTATGAATGCACTTTTTGAAGGAGAGGAAACGGATGGCAGCTTATGATCTTGAAGAACAGGAACAGATTGCCGAATTTAAAGCCTGGTGGAAACAGTACGGCTCGCTGCTGACTTTTGTGGTCATGGCTGCGGCGGTTGTCGTGCTCGCTTGGCGGGGCTGGAACGGGTACCAGCGTAGCCAAGCCGAGCAGGCCTCGGATATCTATCAGGCGCTCCAGCAGGCAGTGCAGATCGGAGATACGCAGCGCGTCAAGGCAGCCAGCGGCGAGCTGACCGAGAAATTCAGCGGTACTCGCTACGCAGCGCTTGGCGCGCTGGTGGCGGCCAAAGCTACGAAGGATGCGGGAGATACCAAAACAGCTAAGGCTCAATTGCAATGGGCCGTCAATAACGGTGAGGACGAAATCCGTGATCTGGCGCGTTTGCATCTGGTGACGCTGTTGATCGACGAGAAGGCTTACGACGAAGCGCTCAAGCTGCTTGAGGGCAGCGTGACGCCGGCGTTCTCGGCACGTTTTATCGATAGCCGCGGCGATGTTCTCAGCGCACAGGGCAAGAAGGATGAAGCGCGCAAAGCCTATCAGTTGGCACTGGATACGCTGTCGGGGGCGCAAAATGGTGGTGCCAACTCGCAAAACTGGCAGCTAGAGTCCAGCGCCGTATATCGTGAAATCATCCAGCAGAAACTTGATGCACTGGGCACAAAGGGATAAACATGAAGATGCGTGTACTGGCTATTGCGCTTGCGCTTACCGTGTTGTCAGGGTGTTCGTCGCTGAGTGCGCTCAATCCGTTCTCGTCGGACGACAAACCGCCCAAATTGCAGCCGATTACGGCGTCGGCCACCGCCCGTGTTCTCTGGCAGGGAAGTGTTGGCAAGGCCGGACTGTATGTCTTTACTCCGGCAGTCGTAGGCTCGACGGTTTATGCCGCCGCCGGCAATGGCAGCATCATGCGTATCGACGCTGGCAGAGTGGCATGGAAAATCAATGCCGGCCAGCCCTTATCCGGCGGCGTTGGCGCCGATGACAATCTGGTTGTCGTCGGCACGCCCAAGGGCGAGATTTTGGCTTTTGCCGCCACCGATGGAGCATTGCGCTGGAAGGCGAACGCTACGAGCGCGGTTCTGGCGCCGCCGGCTTTGGGCGATGGTCTCGTGGTCGTGCGCAGTGCCGACAATCGCCTGACGGCTTACGATGCCGCCGACGGCAAGCGCAAATGGATTTACCAGCGCCCGATGCCCGCTCTGGCGCTGCGTTCGACGGCTGGGGTGTTGATCGACGGGTCGTATGTCTTTGCCGGCTTTCCCGGCGGCAAACTGGTGGCCGTCAGCACCAGCAATGGTGCTGCTGTCTGGGAAGGTACGGTGGCGGTACCCAAGGGCGTGACCGAGCTGGATCGTATCGCTGATATCACCAGCCTGCCCGTGATCTCCAACGGTACGGTGTGCGCCGTTGCTTTCCAGGGACGTGTCGCCTGTTTTGAACTCGGCAATGGCTCGCAGATGTGGACGCGCGATGTCTCCAGTGCGGTAGGACTGACGATCGACGACCGCCAGCTTTACGTTACCGACGATAAAGATGCCGTGCATGCCTTCGACTTAAGCAGCGGCACCAGCCTCTGGAAACAGAGTCGACTGGCCAAGCGTCGACTTTCGGCGCCTATTGCGCGCGGCGACAAGGTAGCCGTGGCCGATGCGGAAGGCGTCGTGCATTTTCTCTCGCGGGCGGATGGCGCGTTTGCGGCGCGCCTGGCGACGGATGGCAGTGCGGTCATTGCTGCGCCGCAGGCGCTGGGCGCGAATATGGTGCTGCAAACCCGCGGCGGCGGTGTGTTTGCCGTTGAGGTCGAATGAAGCCGACGCTCGTACTCGTCGGCCGTCCCAATGTCGGCAAGTCGACGCTGTTCAACCGTCTGACGCGGACGCGTGATGCTCTCGTCGCCGATATGCCGGGGCTGACGCGGGATCGCCACTATGGTCACGGCAAGCTTGGCGATCGCCCGTATCTCGTCGTCGATACCGGCGGCTTCGAACCGCTCGCCAAGGACGGCATCCTGCATGAAATGGCGCGCCAGACCGAGCAGGCTGTCGCCGAAGCGGATGCAATCGTTTTCATGGTCGACGGACGTGCCGGCATTACGCCGCAGGACAAGGAAATCGCCAAAAAACTACGCAGAAACCCGCGACCGGTCGTCGTGGCTGTCAACAAGGCCGAGGGCATGGAGCGTGGTGTGGCTGCTGCCGAATTCCATGCGCTGGGGTTGGGGGAACCGCTGGCGATTTCCGCTGCGCATGGCGACGGTGTGCGCGCGCTGCTTGAACGGGCGCTGGCGTATTTCCCTGAAGAGGAGGCCGTAGAGGCGGAAGATGAACGGGCGGCCTCACTCAAAGTAGCGATCGTCGGCCGACCGAATGTTGGTAAAAGCACGATGATCAATGCCCTGCTGGGCGAAGAGCGCATGATTGCCTTCGATCAGCCAGGGACGACGCGCGATGCTGTCGGCGTCGATTTCGAACGCGGTGGCCGGCGCTATACGCTGATCGATACCGCTGGTTTGCGGCGCAAGGGGCGTGTGTTCGAAGCCGTCGAAAAATTTTCCGTCATCAAGACGCTACAGTCGATCGAAGGTGCTAACGTCGTCGTGCTCGTACTGGATGCCCGTCAGGATATTTCCGATCAGGATGCGCATATTGCGGGTTTCGTCATTGAATCGGGACGCGCGCTCGTCGTCGCCGTAAATAAATGGGACGGGCTGGATGCCTACCGGCGCAGCCAGATCAAATCGGCGCTCGAAGCCCGGCTGCGTTTTCTGGACTTTGCCAATTTCCATTATGTTTCAGCGCTCAAAGGGCAGGGGCTGAACCTGGTCTTCCGCTCAGTCGATGCCGCCTATCGGGCAGCAACGGCCGATCTGTCGACACCGCGTCTGACACGGGTGTTGATTGATGCGGCAGCGCGCCAAACACCGCCGCGCAACGGCATCTTCCGCCCCAAACTGCGCTATGCCCATCAGGGCGGGCGCAATCCGCCGGTGATCGTCATTCACGGCAATGCGCTCGATAAACTCTCTGATGCGTATTCGCGCTATCTGGAACGCGCTTTCCGTGATGCATTCCGGCTTAAAGGAACACCTTTGCGCATCCAGTACAACACGTCTGATAACCCGTTTGCTGAGCGCAAACCGGCGGAGCGCTCGCGCCGCCGCCCACGGGGCGAAGCGGCGCGTGGAGCGGTCGGGCGGCAGGGAGCGCCAAAGACGGACAGCGCGAAGGCAGGAAAAGTGGTAAAAGTGGCGGCAAAAGCGGTCACTGACGAATCCGGAAAATTTGCAAAATCCCCGGAGTCCGGTATCGGCAAGCCGCGGCGGGCGCATAGATAGCGTGTCTGTGATGGCCAGAATACAAGGCTGTATTTAGAAGGTTTGCAGGCGGTTTGCCAGAAAGTCGTTCGGAATAGTTTTTCGTTTTCTGGCAAATCACTGAGAAATCTATTAAGCTAAGGCATCCCAAAACCAACAACGAGATGTGGAGTTAGACCATGAGCACCAATAAAGGGCAACAGTTACAAGACCCGTTCCTCAACGTTCTGCGCCGAGAACACGTACCCGTGTCGATCTATCTGGTCAATGGCATCAAGCTGCAAGGTCAGATTGAATCATTTGATCAGTACGTTGTTCTGTTGCGCAATACCGTGACTCAGATGGTCTATAAACATGCGATCTCGACAGTTGTACCGTCGCGTCCGGTCAATTTCCATTTTCATTCGGAAGGCGACAACGGTTTCTGATCCATTGCATATCCGTTCGTACAAAACCCGTTCCTAGTTGCGGTTTATCTTTTGACCGCAGTGTTCTTTCTGCCCATGCTTTCTATCTGCTTCTACCTGCGGCATACCGATGTTTGAGCGTCCTGAGGCCGGGGGTGAGCGCACTGTCATCGTCCAACTCGATTTCGGTTCCGGTGATTTTGCCGATAGGCTGGAAGAGATCCGTCTGCTGGCCGAGTCGGCGGGCGCGCGTCTATGCGCCAAAGTACAGGGCAAACGCCATAGTCCGGATGCCGCCACCTTTGCGGGTAAGGGCAAGGTACAGGAGATTGCTGCGGAAGTGGCCGCGCATCAGGCCGATCTGGTCATTTTCAACCACGATCTTTCACCGGCGCAGGAGCGTAACCTTGAACGCCTGTTGCAATGCCGCGTTATTGATCGCACTAGCCTGATTCTTGATATTTTTGCCCTGCGCGCACAAAGTTCAGAAGGCAAGTTACAGGTCGAATTAGCACAGCTCGACCATCTGGCGACGCGGCTGGTGCGCGGTTGGACGCACCTTGAGCGGCAAAAAGGTGGGATCGGCCTGCGTGGCCCGGGCGAAACCCAGCTGGAAACCGACCGACGTCTGCTGGGCAAGCGGGTGCGACTGTTGCGCGAGCGGCTCGGACGCCTTGAGCGGCAGCGGGGTGTCCAGCGGCGGGCGCGGATGCGCGGCGACGTATTCAATATTTCACTCGTCGGTTATACGAATGCTGGAAAATCGACGCTGTTCAATGCGCTGACGCATGCCAGTTCGTATGCTGCCGACCAGCTTTTCGCAACGCTCGACACCACTTCGCGCAAACTTTGGCTGCCAGAGGCCGGTAACATCGTTTTATCGGATACGGTTGGCTTCATCAGCGACCTGCCGCATGCGCTGGTTGCTGCTTTTCATGCGACGCTAGAAGCGACGGCGCAGGCCGACCTGCTGCTGCATGTCGTCGATTCCGCCAGCCCGGCGCGTGACCGGCAAATCGCCGAAGTCGATAAGGTGCTGGATGAAATCGGTGCCGGTCAGGTCCGTCGGCTGGTTATCCTGAACAAGCTGGATCTGACGGGGTTGCCGCCGTCTGTCGAGCGGGATGAGTATGATAGAATCGACCGCGTTCGGGTCAGCGCAAAATGTGGCGCTGGCCTGGATTTATTGCGCTGCGCACTGGCTGAAATTGCGCTTGAGAAACCCCGAACGCCGATGCGGATCGGAGCGCAGGCAGAGGGGGGCTCGCTACGGGTTTGCATACGGGGCGATCATAAAAATGACTGCGGCGCCATTCCTGCGGTCCATGCTCCAATGACAACGGATATAAACGATACCAACACGGATGCTTCCGCATGATTTCATCCACAATCGGACTTCTCATGTCGCTGAATGACCCGCAATGGGGTAAGCGTGGTAATAATGATCAGGGTGACGAAGGGCATCAGAACCCGCACCAAAACTCAGGCCCCCCTGATCTCGAAGACTTGTGGCGCGATTTCAATCGCCGCCTGAACAATGCGCTGGGTAAACGAAATTCGCGCAGTAATAATGATCAGGGCGGTGGCAATGGTGGCGGCCGTCCTCCTGTTGAAATCAGTCCGCGCTTTCTCGGCGGTGGTATTACGCTGTTGCTGGCGCTTGGCGTACTGGTCTGGCTGGCCAGCGGGTTTTATATCGTCGATGCTTCGCAGCGCGGCATCCTGCTCCAGTTCGGTCGTTACAAGGAAAGTACAGAACCGGGGCTGCGCTGGCGTTTGCCCTACCCAATTCAGTCGCACGAACTGGTCAACGTCTCCGGCGTGCGCACAGTAGAAGTTGGCTATCGCGGCAGCGAACGCAACAAAGAACTGCGCGAGGCACTGATGCTGACCGACGATGAGAACATCATCAACATCCAGTTTGCCGTGCAATATATTCTTAAAAATCCAGCCGATTATGTGTTTAACAACCGTAATCCCGACGAAACGGTGAAGCAGGCGGCGGAAACGGCGATTCGCGAGATCGTCGGCAAGAGTCGCATGGATTTTGTCCTGTATGAAGGGCGTGAGCAGATTGCCGTTAACGCGTCGAATCTGATGCAGAGTATTCTCGATCGTTATAAGACCGGCATCCTGATTTCCAAGGTGACAATGCAGAATGCGCAGCCACCGGAGCAGGTGCAGGCGGCGTTTGACGATGCCGTGAAGGCCAGCCAGGATCGGGAACGCCAGAAAAATGAAGGCCAGGCCTACGCCAACGATGTCATTCCACGTGCACGCGGCACGGCGGCGCGGCTGGCGCAGGAGGCGGAAGGTTACCGGCAGCGCCTGATTGCCACGGCAGAAGGCGACGCCAGCCGTTTCCAGCAGATCCTCAGCGAATATGCCAAGGCGCCGGTAGTGACGCGCCAGCGTATTTATCTGGAAACCATGCAGCAGGTTTATGCCAATACTGGGAAAGTGCTGCTGGACGCCAAGGGGCAGGGCAATTTGCTCTATCTGCCGCTCGACAAGCTGATGCAGGCCGCGGGTGCAGCACCCGGCGGGCAGACGGATGAGACGATGAGTGCCGCCGCATTGCCGGTTGAACACGCTTCCCAGCCCGCACCGTTACCGCGCCTTACGCGTGGCACCAATAGCGGGAATAGTGCTGGAAATTATTCTGCGTCGCGTGACCGCGATGCCTTGCGCCTGCGCGATCGGGAGGGCAGATAATGCGTCAGGGAATCAATGCCGTTGCCAGTATTCTGGTTGTTGTGCTGGTGGTTGCCGCGTCGATGATTTTTACGGTCGATCAGCGCCAATACGCTATCGTTTTCCAGCTTGGTGAAGTCAAGAAAGTAATCGCCGATCCGGGGCTGTATTTCAAGTGGCCGCTGATCCAGAATGTACGCTTTTTCGATAAACGCATTCTGACGCTCGATTCGCCCGAGCCTGAGCGTTTTATTACGTCGGAGAAAAAGAACGTTCTCGTCGATTCCTTCGTCAAATGGAAAATTGTCGATCCCAAGCTGTACTACGTGTCTGTGGGCGATGAGGCGGGTGCCAGGACGCGGTTGTCGCAGACGGTCAACGCCAGTCTGCGTGAGGAATTCGGTAAACGCACGGTGCATGAGGTCGTTTCCGGCGAGCGCGACAAGATCATGGAAGAAATGCGCGACAAGGCGGATCTCGATGCCCGCAAGATCGGCGTTCAAATTATCGATGTCCGCCTCAAGCGCGTCGACTTGCCAACCGAAGTCAGCGAGTCTGTTTATCGTCGCATGGAAGCGGAGCGCAAGCGTGTTGCCAATGAATTGCGTTCGGAAGGTGCGGCCGAGGCCGAAAAGATTCGTGCGGATGCTGACAGGCAACGTGAGGTGATTGTCGCTGAAGCTTATCGCGATGCTCAGAAGGTCAAGGGTGAAGGCGATGCCAAGGCGGCGGCGATTTATGCGCAGGCATTTAGCCAGTCGCCGGAGTTTTATGCCTTTTACCGGAGCATGGAGGCGTACCGCGGTAGCTTTGGAAACAAGAGTGACGTGATCGTCGTCGAGCCGAATTCCGAGTTCTTCAAATACATGAAGAATGCCGGAGGTGCGGTGAAAAATCCTGCCAATGACCGATAGTCTGCTTACTGCCTGTGCCCTGATGTTGGTGCTCGAAGGCATCCTGCCGTTTCTTGCGCCGACAATCTGGCGCGAGATGTTCCGCCAGCTGACCCAGATGCGCGACGGACAGATTCGTTTTATTGGCCTGACTTCAATGTTGATTGGCATTGTTTTGCTGATGGTGTTGCAATGAACTGGCTGCTTCCCGATTACATTGCCGATGTGCTGCCCAATGAAGCAGCTGCGATTGAACGGCTGCGCCGAGCGCTTTTTGATCTATTTCGCGGGCTTGGTTATGAGCTGGTGCAACCCCCTTTGCTCGAATACCTTGATTCACTGTTGACCGGTACGGGATCCGATCTCCGTCTGCGCACTTTTAAGCTCGTCGATCAGCTTTCTGGACGTACTCTGGGACTGCGTGCCGATATGACACCACAAATGGCGCGTATCGATGCGCATTTGCTTAACCGACAGGGCGTTACCCGGCTGTGTTATTGCGGCAGTGTCTTGCATACCTTGCCGGCATCGCAGGCAGCCAGTCGTGAGGTTATCCAGCTCGGCGCCGAGTTGTTCGGTTACGCCGGCATTGAGGCTGATCTGGAAATCATTCGTCTGCTTGACGCGGCACTGGCCGCTGCCAGCATTGCCGGGTCGCATATTGATATTGGCCACGTCGGTGTTTTCCAGGCGCTGGCGGAGGCAGCGCGCCTGGATCATGTTGCCGAGCATACATTGCTGCATCTGCTGCAAGCCAAGGATGTCCCGGGTCTGCACGATTATTGCGCACAGTTTGCTGAACCCTGGCGGTCGGCATTGATTCGCCTGCCCGAGCTTTACGGCGGCGATGAATTACTCGACCAGGCAGCCGGGCAGCTGCCGCCACTGCCTGCGATCGGCGAAGCGCTAGCAACGTTAAAGCGGCTTCGCGCCGCATTGCCGTCGTTGGCGCTTTCGTTCGATCTCGCTGAGCTGCACGGCTACTATTATCACAACGGAGTTGTGTTTACCGTGTATGCCCCTGCTCACGCCGAAGTCATTGCGCGCGGCGGCCGGTACGACGGTGTTGGTGCGAGTTTCGGGCGCGCCCGACCGGCGACCGGATTTTCGCTCGATCTGCGCCGGATTGCCCAGCTTTCCGATGTGCCGCGGCAGGCCGAACCGGCGATCCTCGCGCCCTGGAGGCCGATGGATGCGGTGCTGGCGGCCAGCATTGCCGCCTTACGGGCGCAGGGCGAGGTCGTCATCGAATTGTTGCCGGGCGAGCATGCTGATGAAGGCCGCCCGTGCGATCGCCGGCTGGTCGAAGATGCCGGCGAGTGGAAGGTAGTAGGGCTGTAGTAAAGTGTTAGTGGAAAAGTCGTGGACTGCATGGTTCGGACGGTGGGTGGCCGCACTGGGCAAATGACTCACCAGGCACAACGTAAGGCTTACGAATGGCGAGGAATGACATGGCAAAAAATGTAGTGGTCATCGGTACTCAGTGGGGCGATGAAGGCAAGGGAAAAATTGTCGACTGGTTGACTGATCATGCCAGTGGCGTTGTGCGCTTCCAAGGGGGACATAACGCGGGTCATACCCTGGTCGTCGGCGACAAGGTGTATAAGCTCAATCTCGTACCTTCCGGCATTGCCCGCGCAGGCATCACCTGTTATATCGGCAATGGCGTCGTTCTCGATATTCATCATCTGCTGAGTGAAATTGCCCAGTTGGAAGCGGGTGGCATCGAAGTGCGCTCGCGCCTGAAAATCAGCCCCGGATGCCCGCTGGTATTGCCATATCACATCGCACTCGACCGGGCGCGCGAGGCCGCCAAAAGTGCTGACAAAAAAATCGGCACGACTGGCAAAGGTATTGGCCCCACGTTTGAGGACAAGGTTGCACGGCGTGCATTGCGCGTATACGACCTTTTCCATCCTGAACGCTTTGCCGAAAAACTCAAAGAAAATCTCGAGTATTACAACTTCGTTCTGACGCACTATCTGCATGCAGAAGCCGTTGATGGCGAAGCCGTTCTTAAACAGACCTTGCTTGACGCCGAACAGATTCGCCCCCTGGTCACTGACGTATCGGCTGCACTGAATACTGCTTACAAGGCGGGGCATAACATGCTGTTCGAAGGAGCGCAGGGTTCTCTGCTCGATATCGACCATGGCACCTATCCTTTCGTCACCTCATCCAACTGTGTTGCCGGCCAGGCGGCGGCGGGCGCAGGCATTGGACCGGGCATGCTCAACTACATTCTCGGCATCACCAAAGCCTACTGTACGCGCGTTGGCGGCGGTCCTTTTCCAAGCGAGCTTGATATTGACACGGAAGGTACGCCGGGCTGGCAGATGTCGACCAAAGGAATGGAATTCGGTACCGTGACCGGGCGCAAGCGCCGCTGCGGCTGGTTTGACGTGCCGGCTCTGCGGCGTTCGGCCCAGATCAACGGTGTGACGGGGCTGTGCATCACCAAACTCGATGTGCTCGATGGCCTGACGGAACTGAAGATCTGCACCGGCTACCGGAAGGATGGCAAGATGCTCACTATGCTGCCGATAGGTTCCGATGAAGTGGCAGGGTGTGAGCCGATATTCGAAACACTGCCCGGCTGGTGCGAATCGACCTTCGGCGCTACCTCTTACACGGCGCTGCCGAAGGCCGCCCAGGCGTATCTGGCGCGTATCGAAACTCTGTGCGACATCCCGATTGACATCATCTCGACGGGGCCGGAGCGCAGCGAAACCATTCTGCGTCGTCACCCATTCGACTGAGCAATAGAATAGGCGGTATAGCGCAGGCGGTTGTATGGCGCAGAGCCGGCTAGATTCTGGCGCACGACAACAAGATTTCGTCGAAAACCAGGGGCGTTCAAATGGCGCGGGAGCGTGGGTGGTGTGGACGTTTTTTCACTTTAAACCGCTGGCAGATGCTCAGACTCGTCGTGTATGCCCTGCTTTTCCCTCTTTCGCAGAAACTTGGCGGACGTTTCGCCGATATTGGCCTTTTTGTTACGTTTCCGTTTGTACCTGTCGGCTATGTGATTGGCGACATCCAAAGCCTTTCTGCCTGGAATGGCTGCCGGTATATTTTTTCAAGCCTGGCTGTTGCTGATTCATGTGCTTGGCAGTCAGCGGTGTGAAAAAGCTGAAGACCCGCCGCTGATCGACCGGCGCTGAATAGGGTGGTACTCCGTATATACGGGGGGTGTCTGAACGAGCTTCGCGTTTTCTGCGCATCGTGTGGGCAGCGTGACAAAAATCTGTTTTTATTACCGGCATCCGTATTGGTGAGTTGTAATGGGTACTTTTAGCTGGCTCAAGGGGCTTTGGGGGCATCCGACAGATTCCCGTACTGGCCCCTCGTTTGATGAACGCTTGGCGCGCAATGTTGCAAAAACAGTAGATTTTGCTATTGCGCAGACCAATCCTCGCCTGAAATCAGTGGAAGCCTGTCGTGACCGACTGGATGCGCCAGTGCGGCAGGCCGTCGATTATCTGGATGCGCAGATGCGTTTTCTCCCTGCTTGTATTGACGTGGTCACAGCCGATTGGGCGGAAACGCCGCTATTGCGTGCATTTTTTGCGACGGCCGAGGATATGCCGCGCACGCTGGGTGCTTCGGGCAGCCTGCGTACCCTGTTCGACAAACACCCGGATCTGGATACGGCCTGTTTTGCGCTCGGCGTGACCTATCGGGAGCGCAGCGCTGAAGGCATGTCGCCGCATGGCATGGAAACGCAGACCGATCTTTCCCGCCGGATTGCCTGTTTCGATTCACCCTGGGTGATGTCTTGCGGAGCCGACGAACATGAGGTGCGGCAGCAGGTATACGACGAGTGGCTGAATTATCTGATTGCACAGTCGGTGACGGGAATTAACGAACTGCGAAAAACGCGACAGATACTGGAAGACCAGCACGCCTTGCTGCGCGAGCATCTGAGGCGCCGGCACAGCCAGCAGACAGACGATACTGATTCTGCGGCGGAGAACGTGTCAGACACTGCGCTAACGGCGCAATTTCAGGAGAGCGAGCGGCAGCTTGCAGATTTGGGTGATACGCAAGCACAACTGAAAGCAGAGCTGACCTGTTTGTGTGAGGTATTTTCTTCGGTACAAAGCTACCTGGATTTTGAGCACAAACGCCTGCGTTTGAGTCATCTCAATGAAATTCTGGCTGAAGACAGCTTAACGGTCGGCCACGAAGTCGCTTTCACGCAGGTGACTTTTAACGGCGTACCCAATGCTTCGCGCGCTTTCTTCATCGGCCGCGTCGCACGTTCAGAACTGCCCACAACGAGAATTAATTTTTCAGGCGCAGAACGCCTGCTGTAAATCTACCGCGCCGCTTGGGAGGGCCTTATTGCCGGCGGATTTGTGGTTTAATTGATCTCATGAATGCCAGCGCTATTTTTCCTCCAAACGGTGTGCGGACGATCGCCCTGATCGGCAAATACAACAGCCGGGATATCAGCGATTCCCTGTGTCTACTCGCCAACGATCTGCAACGGCGAGGCATGACCGTGCTGGTTGAAAAAGCAACCGCGGAAAATTCCGGCAGCCCGCAGATTTCGGCCTGGGCCTGTGGCGATTTTGTCGCCATTGGCGAGCGTGCCGATCTGGCCATCGTACTGGGCGGTGATGGTACGATGCTCAATGCGGCTCGCCAGTTGGCGCGCTTTGGTGTGCCGCTGGTCGGCGTCAACCAGGGACGGCTCGGTTTCATGACCGATATTGCGCGCAGCGATATGCTGGTAGCGCTCGATGATCTGCTGGCGGGTCATTTTGTCCCGGAAAGCCGCCAGCTGCTCGCCGCCGGAATTTTCCGGAATGGGGAGAAACTCAGCGAGCATCTGGCGCTCAACGAAGTCGTCATCGATAAAGGCGCATTTGGCCGTCTGATCGAACTGCAGCTTTTCATCGACGGTGAATTTGTCTTTAACCTGCGTGCAGATGGATTGATCGTATCCACGCCGACCGGCTCGACCGCCTATTCACTCTCGGCCAACGGGCCGATTCAACATCCGCAGGTTTCCAGCATTGCATTGGTACCGCTGTGCCCGCATGCACTGTCTAACCGCCCCATCGTGGTGAGCGATGCCTGCCAGATCGAAGTTCGTATCCTGCGCGCCATTGACTCGCGGGTGCATTGCGATGGACAGATGGCCGTTGACCTACGCGTTGGCGATATCATACGCATCCGCCGGGCGGAGTTTTCTGCCTGTCTGCTACACCCGCCCGGCTATAGCTATTTCACCATGTTGCGCGAAAAACTGCACTGGAGCGCGCAGCCCGACGTGCTGCCGCTGATGCCGGTTGAGGATCAGGATGATCTGATGGGCGGGGCGGACTGTTCCGGCTGATCATGCTGAATCGTTTGAGTATCCGGAATTTCGTCCTGGTCGATTGCCTCGAACTGGATTTTCAGCCTGGTTTCAGCGTGCTGACAGGGGAAACGGGTGCCGGTAAGTCGATTCTCGTTGATGCGCTGGCCTGCGTGCTGGGCGAACGCGCAGACAGCGGACTGGTGCGTGTTGGCTGCGATCGCGCCGAAGTCAGCGCCGAATTTTCCATGCCGCAAGCCGGACTTCTCGACTGGCTGCGCGAACATGATATTGCCGTTGAGGCAGAGGAGGCGCTGCTGCTGCGGCGCGTCGTCGAAGCTGGCGGCCGTTCACGCGCCTACCTCAACGGTTCGCCGGTAACGCTCCAGCAATTGCGCCGGGCGGCGGAATTTCTTGTTGACATTCATGGTCAGCATGCCCACCAGTCATTGCTGCGCGGCGATGCACAGCGCGATCTGCTCGATACGCATGCGCGCCTGCGACCATTGGCCGATGAAGTGGCCGCCTGCTGGCGAAGCTGGCGTACAGCACAGGAGCGCCTGGAAGCTGCGCAGCATGGCGCGGAAACGGCGGCGCAGGAGCGCGATCTGCTCGCCCTGCAAATCCACGAACTCGATATGCTGGGCTTTTCCGCAGGTGAATGGGAGGCGCTTAATCACGAGCATCAACGCTTGACGCACGCAGCTCGCCTGATCGAAGGTGCGCGCCAGATTGTCGACCTGCTGGCTGAGGGCGATTCGGCTTGTTCGGCGCAGCTCGGCGCGGCGGCGCATACGCTCGACGAACTGACCGGTTATGACCCTGCGCTGACCGAAACGGCGGCGCTCATTGCTTCGGCACAAGCTGATCTGGACGAAGCGGCATCCGTGCTGCGCCGCTATGCTGAGCGGATCGACCTTGACCCACAGCGTTTATCCGAAGCGGAAAAGCGGCTCGAGGCTATTTTCAGTTGCGCCCGCAAGCTTCGGGTTTCGCCGGAAGCATTGCCCGGACTGCTTGCCGATTGGCGGCGACGCTTCGATGAAATTGCCGCCGACGCCGATATCGACGCGCTACGCATACAAACCGAGGCTGCCAGGGCGGCCTATCTGAAAACGGCCAAACGCCTGTCGTCGGAGCGCGCCAAGGCAGCCAAGACACTGGCCGGTGAAGTGAGCCGGCTTATGGGGCAGTTGGCGCTTGGCAGTGGGCGTTTTGAGATCGGCCTGATACCGCTTGACATCGATACGACGCATGGTCTGCACGGCCTTGAGCAGGTCGAATTTCGCGTTTCCGGCTTGGCAGGCAACGAAATACGGCCGCTTGCCAAGGTCGTTTCCGGCGGTGAGCTTTCGCGTATCAGTCTGGCTATCCAGGTCGTAACCAGCCAGGCGGCAAGCATACCGACGCTGATTTTCGATGAGGTGGATGTTGGCATCGGCGGTGGTGTTGCCGAAGTCGTCGGGCGCCTGCTGCATGGACTCGGGCGTGAGCGACAGGTATTGTGTGTGACCCATTTGCCGCAGGTAGCGGCCTGCGCCGAATGGCAATGGCAGGTGACCAAGCATCTTGAGGGCGATAGCGTCCGCAGCAGTGTTGATGCGCTTGATGAAAACGCGCGTATCGAGGAAATCGCCCGTATGCTTGGTGGTGTGGAGATTACCGATATCACGCGCCGGCACGCCAGAGAGATGCTCACTGGCTCCTGAAAAAGACAGAATGCGCGACATCGGCAATGCATTCTCATTGCCGCCTTACTGCCAGGGCGAGGGCGGCGCGTTCGAGCGGCGGAAAGCTGAAATCAAAAAGAAAAAGGCGTTGGCCTCCTCGACAGGAATCGAACCTGTATCGCACGCTTAGGAGGCGTGTGCACTATCCGTTATGCTACGAGGAGATGTCAGGCTGGCCAGAATACGCCGTACTGCGGGCGCTATTCTAGCGTGATTGCGCGTACTGCGCGTAGTTTGTGTGGCGCGACAATCGTTCGATCCGTGCAGCGTTCAGTGTTTCGATGGACGTGGATGCAGGTGGATTGTCGAGTGGTTACATTTATGATTTATGCAGTCTGGTTTTTATCGTTCTCGATCATGGCGTAGGCCGAGTGGTTGTGGATCGATTCGAAATTTTCCGATTCGACGGTATAAGCGTAGATGCGCGGCTCGGCGTTGAGGCGGGCGGCAACGTCGCGCACCATGTCCTCGACGAATTTCGGGTTGTCGTAGGCATGTTCAGTCACATATTTTTCATCCGGCCGCTTGAGCAGGCTGTACAGTTCGCAGGAAGCGACTTCCTCGACGAGGCGGACGATTTCCTCGATCCAGACAAGCTGGTTGATGCTGGCGGTGACGGTGACGTGCGATCGCTGGTTATGCGCACCGCGCTCCGAGATTTTTTTGGAGCAGGGGCACAGGCTGGTGACGGGAACGACGACCTTGACCTGCGAGACGATCTTGCTCTGACTGATCTCGCCGATCAGCGTGACATCGTAATCCATCAGGCTCTGAACGCCGGAAACCGGCGCCGCTTTGCGGATGAAATACGGAAAATTCATTTCGATGTGGCCGGTTTCGGCTTCGAGCTTTTCAGCCATTTGATGCAGCATTGCCGGAAAATTCTCAATGGAAATTTCGCGTTCGTTGGTGTTCAGAATCTCGACGAAGCGCGACATGTGCGTGCCCTTGAAATTGTGCGGCAGATTGACGTACATGTTGAACACCGCCACCGTGTGCTGCACGCCGCCCGAACGGTCGCGTACGCGCACGGGATGGCGGATGGATTTGATGCCGACGCGGTTGATGGCGATATGCCGCGTATCGGCGAGATTCTGCACATCGGCGATCTTGTCTTTGTTTTGTGCTGCGTTCATTGCGTGTCCTGTTGTTGGGAAGGTTGGAGATGCGCATTAACCGTGCGGATGATGCCGTCTGCGTCGAGACCGGCGTCGGCCAGCAGCTGCGCCTGGTCGCCGTGTTCAATGAAGCGGTCGGGCAGGCCGAGACGGAAGAAGCGGACTGCACATTCCGCATGTTCAAGCGTGCGGGCGACTTCAGCGCCGGCGCCGCCGATCAGCGCGTTCTCTTCGATGCTGACAAGCAGAGAATGTTCCCGCGCCAGTTCGATAATCAGCGCCTGATCGATGGGTTTGACGAAGCGCATGTCGGCAACGGTGGCATCGAGCGTTTCTGCGGCCGTGAGCGCCGATGTCAGTACGCTGCCGAAAGCCAGCAGGGCGACCTTGTGCCCCTTACGGCGGATGAGTCCCTTGCCGAGCGGCAGTTCTCCGAGCGATTGGTCAATCGGCGCGCCGGTGCCGGCACCGCGCGGATAGCGCACGGCGCAGGGCGCATCGTGCCGATAGGCGGTGGTCAGCATGCGGCGGCATTCGTTTCCATCGGACGGCGTCATGATGACCATATTTGGGATGCAGGTCAGATAGGAGAGGTCGAATGCGCCATGATGCGTTGGTCCGTCGGCGCCGACGAGACCGCCGCGATCGATGGCGAAGACGACAGGCAGGTTTTGCAGGGCAACGTCGTGCAGCAGTTGGTCGTAGCCGCGCTGGAGAAAAGTCGAATAAATAGCGACGACCGGTTTTAGTCCTTCACAGGCCAGGCCGGCGGCAAAAGTCACGGCATGCTGCTCGGCGATACCGACATCGTAGAAGCGTTCAGGATAACGATCTGCGAAAGCTGTCATACCCGAGCCTTCGCACATGGCCGGCGTGATGGCGACGAGTCTCGAATCGGCTTCAGCCATGTCGCACAACCAGTCGCCAAAAATCCGGGCGAAACTTGGTTTAGCCTCTGCGGCGTTGTCGACGATGCCGACCTCGGGCTGGAAGCGGGAAACGCCGTGATACAGAATCGGGTCGGATTCGGCCAACTTGTAGCCTTGTCCCTTGCGCGTGAGCACATGCAGAAACTGCCGTCCTTTAAGCTTTTGCAAGTTTTGCAGCGTGGGAATGAGGGAGTCGAGATCATGCCCGTCAATCGGGCCGATGTAGTTGAATCCGAGTTCCTCAAACAGCGTGCCCGGCGTCAGCAGGCCTTTGACGTGGCCTTCGACGCGATTGGCAAATTCGAGTAGCGAGGGTGAAACAGACAGGACCTTTTCGCCGGCGCGGCGGGCGGCGTTGAAGGCGTTGCCCGACAGGATGCGTGCCAGATACTTGTTGAGCGCACCGACCGGGCGGGAGATCGACATATCGTTGTCGTTGAGGACGACGAGCATGTCCACGTTGGCAATGCCAGCGTTATTGAGCGCCTCGAAAGCTTGTCCGGCGGACATGGCGCCGTCGCCGATAACGGCGATGGTGTGCCGTTCCTCACCTTTGAGCCTGGCGGCGATCGCCATGCCGAGCGCCGCTGAAATCGACGTGGAAGAATGGCCGACACCAAAGGCATCGAACTCGCTTTCGCTGCGCTTGGGAAATCCCGATACGCCGCCGTACATGCGCAGTCTGGCCATGCCTTCACGGCGGCCGGTCAGCACCTTGTGCGCGTAAGTCTGGTGGCCGACATCCCAGACTAAGCGATCTTCCGGCGTGTTGAAGACGTAATGCAGCGCGATCGTCAGCTCGACAGTGCCGAGATTCGACGACAGATGCCCGCCGGTGCGAGAGACCGAGTCGACGAGAAAATTACGCAGCTCTTCAGCCAGCTGCGGTAGCTGCTTGCGATCGAGCGCACGCAGTTGCGCGGGGTGCTGGATGGTGTCGAGCAATGGATAGGCAGTCATGGAATCGATATCGGGCTGAAGGTAGGTCGTTAGTCAATCGGGTAATAGGGCAATGACGACTCGGTTTTGACGTAGGAAAGATGTTGGTCTGCCAGAAATTTAGAATTCTAGAATTCCCGGTGGACAAAAAAATCGGTCAGTTCGGTCAGCCTGCGTGCCTTTTCGCCAAAGGGCTTCAGCGCCGACACCGCTTGCGTTTGGAGTCGTTCCGCCAGATCGCGCGCGCCTGCCAGACCGAGCAGGCTGACGTAGGTCGGTTTGTCGGCGGCGGCATCCTTGCCGGCGGTTTTGCCCAGAGTCGTCGTATTGGCCGTACAGTCGAGCATGTCATCAATTACCTGGAACAGCAGGCCGGCCGAGGCGGCAAAACGATCGAGCCTTGCCAGCGCCGTTTCATCGGGCGGATCACCGCACAGTGCCCCCAGCAGGACGGCGGCGCGTATCAAAGCGCCCGTTTTGAGCGTATGCATCTGTTCCAGTTCCTGCGGGTTCAACGCCTTGCCTACTGCGTCCAGATCGATGGCCTGTCCGCCGGCCATGCCGCGCGAACCGCTGGCCTGCGCCAGAAGAAGCGTCTGACGAAGCTGGATTTGCGGATCGTCGGACAGGGGGTGTGCCAGCAGTTCAAAAGCCAATGATTGCAGGCTGTCGCCGACAAGCAGTGCCGTTGCCTCACCGAATTTGACATGGCAGGTCGGCCGACCGCGGCGCAGTACGTCATCGTCCATGCAGGGCAGGTCGTCGTGTACGAGCGAGTAAGCGTGAATGCATTCGACAGCGCAGGCAACGGTTTCCAGCCGCGTTACCGGCGCGGCGGACAATTCGCCAGCGGCAAAGGCGAGCAACGGGCGAATCCGTTTGCCGCCGCCCAGGCAGGCGTAGCGCATGGCCTGATGAAGATGTGCGGGCGTTGTATCGGCCGTGGGCAGCAGGCGGTCGAGCGCGGCCTCTGTCTGCGCCTGCACATGCCGCATCCAGTCAGGAAAAGAAAGGTCGGAGAAAGGGAGATGGCCGGACGTGTTCACGGACGTATTCATTGTGCCTCTCCGCGCGCATCGAAGTCGCGCAGCGCTCCGTTTTCAAGCACCTGGATTTTGTGTTCAGCATCCTGCAGAAGATGCTGGCAGTGATTGAGCAGTGCGCTGCCGCGCCGGTAGGCGGTGATGGATTCTTCGAGCGGCAGGCGGCCGTCTTCCATGCTGCGCACCAGTTGTTCCAGTTCGGCAAGCGCTGGCTCGAATTTCAGCCCGGTGATGTCCGGTAAATCGTTGGCATTGTGCGTAGCCTGGGGTTCTCTGGCGGATGCCGAAGTATTTTTTGCCATAAGCACACTCGAATGAATCAACACAAGGTCGTAGAAAAGCAGTGTTTAGTGGCGCTGCCGCCCCTTTGTAAAATTGTATGGATATGCCGGTAAAACCAGCGGAAAACAGGCGAAGTTTACACGCTTTGCGCGCTTTTTCCTCTCGCATGTCTCATGATTCCGCGCGCTATTTCCCCAAGTGCACCGTTTGCGCACTGTACGGCGATGCACACTGTACGGCGATGCAATATGGCGCAAAGTGAGCAATCGGGAGGGTGCTAAACTTGATTCTGGATACGCAAGAAAATATGCGATGAAGGAGATCGCCATGATTGTGGTTCAGCATTCGCCAAGGTTGGTGCAAGTCAACATTTATGGAGAATTCACGCTGGCTGACTATCAGGAGTTCGAGGCGGCGGCACTGGCGGCCGTTCACGCCGAAGGGCCGCCCGATCTGCTTTTCGATCTGCGTGAAATGACCAGCGTGACGCTCGATGTGGCGTGGGAAGACATCGTTTTTGCGCGCGCCCACTCTGGTGATTTTCGGCGGATTGCTGTCGTGACGGACAGCCAGTGGGTTGCCTGGAGCGCCTGGCTGATAGATGTTTTTGTAGGTGCCGAAATGCGCGTTTGCAACGATGATGCAGAGGCTTCGGCCTGGTTGCAGGGGCTCTGAGATGACCGATTTCAAGAATGGTTTCCGCGAGGTCTCCGGTGCACATGGACAATGCCGGCCGGCGCCGACCTCGCTGTTGGTCGACTGCGCGACGCTGGCCGCGCATCTGAACGATACCGGCTGGCGCATCATTGACTGCCGCCATCAGCTTTCCGATCCCGACTATGGTGAGCGGGCGTATGCCGAGGGGCATCTGCCGGGTGCGTTTTTCATGCATCTTGACCGTGATCTGTCCGGCGCGAAAAATGGCCGCAATGGCCGCCATCCTCTGCCGGAACCGCAAACACTGGCAGCGAAGCTTGGTGCTATTGGGATTGCGCGGCAGACGCAGGTTGTCGTCTATGATGATGCGGAGGGCATGGTCGCCGGCCGCTTGTGGTGGATGCTGCGCTGGCTTGGGCACGAGAGGGTCGTGCTGCTCGACGGCGGGTTCAAGGCCTGGATGGGCGAAGGGCGGCCGCTGACACGCACGCTTCCCGAGGCCGAATCTGTGCGGTTCGAGTATGTGCTGCCTGAATCTGGCCGATGGACGGTGAGCGCCGATGAGGTGCTGAGCAATATCAAGCGGCGGGATTTTCTGGTGGTCGATGCCCGCAGCGCTGACCGCTTTCGCGGTGAGAATGAAACGATGGACCCCGTCGGCGGCCATATCCCTGGCGCACGCAATCGCTGCTTCAAGGAGAACCTCAATGCTTCCGGGCGCTTTCGCCCGGCCGCCGAATTACGCCGTGAATTTCTTGCCCTGTTCGCCGGTATGCCGCCCGAACGGGTCGTCATGCAATGTGGTTCGGGCGTTTCCGCCTGCCACAATCTGCTGGCGCTTGAAATGGCCGGTTTGCACGGCGCCCGCCTGTATCCCGGTTCGTGGAGTGAATGGTGCAGCGATCCGGCGCGGCCTGTCGCCACGATTGCGACAGATTCTGTTTCGATCAGCGCTTGAAGTTCTTTGCTCCGAGGGTAGTCGGGGCGTCTGCCCGTGGCCTCAACGGGCATCAGCCGGGCACGCGGATTAGGGCGTCATCCCCTATCCTGAGTTTTTTGTGCACTGCTGTCGCGCCAGCGCCCAAGCGACGTGTTCCCGGACCAACGGCGAAGGGTCGTTCTGCCGGCTGCGCAGGGCGGCTTGCAGGTTCGGATTGGGCGGCGCGTTGCCCATCGCGACAGCAATGTTGCGCAACCAGCGCTCGTGGCCGATACGGCGGATCGGACTGCCGGCTAGCCGTGTCTCGAACTCCTCGTGCGTCCAGCCGAAAAGCGCTTCGAGCGGCGCTTGATTCAATCCCGTGCGCGCGGCAAAGGCCGGGTCGCCCTGGCGGGCAAAGCGGTTCCAGGGGCAGACGGCCTGACAATCGTCACAGCCGTAAATGCGGTTGCCGATCAGCGGCCGCAGCTCGGGCGGAATGGCGCCGGAAAGCTCAATGGTCAGGTAGGAGATGCAGCGGCGCGCGTCGAGTTCATACGGTGCGGTAATGGCGCCCGTCGGGCAGGCGTCGAGACAGCGCCGGCAGTCACCGCAGTGGTCGGCCGCAGGCGGGTCAGCCGGCAGCGGTAGGTTAGTGTAGAGTTCGCCGAGGAAATGCCAGGAGCCGGTGCGTGTTAAGGTCAGCGTATGTTTGCCGCGCCAGCCGACGCCGGCGCGTTGGGCAAATTCGGTTTCCATGACCGGCGCGGAATCGGAAAAGACGCGGTAGATGAATGGGAATTCCGGCATCTGGGTGCGCAGCGCGGTGGTAATGAAGTCGGCCAGCTTCTGCAGCCGCGTACGCACGACCTTGTGATAATCGCGGCCACGGGCGTAGCATGAGATGCACGCCGATGTGCCAGCCATTGGGTGCGCTTCTGTGTGCCTCGACGATTTTTCGTCGTGGCTGCTTTCCCCGGTGATTCCGGGGTTATCCGCGCTTGGTAGATGCGTTTCAGTCTGTGCGGGCGGTTGCGGCCAGTAAGGCAGGCGCAGAGAAATAACGGTCAGCGTGCCGGGTAGCAGTGCATTTGGATCGCCGCGTAGCCCGGCGTGTCTGGCCATATAATCCATGCCGCCGTGGTGGCCGCGCGCCAGCCAGTGCGCCAGTTGTTCCCGCGCCTGTTCCGGAAGGGAAGCGGGGGCGATGCCGACGCCGCTAAAACCCAGCGCTCGCGCCTGTTTTTTGATGGCCTGCGCCAGACCATCCCAACAAAATGCCGTGCGGATTTTGGCCGGTGCGGTAGCCGCCGGGTTTGCGCGGCGTGCAGCGTGCGGAGCGTTTGCGGGCGAGGCGTCGTTTTCATGCATAGGCGGCATCATAGCCTGGAAATGCTGAAAAAATAGAGAACAATTTCTGAGGCAGACGATGAGGCAGCAACCGGGCTATTTGCGTGCAGGGACTGCGTTCCAGGCGGTACAAACTTGCGTGCAAAATGCTTGGGCATATGGCGTGTCGATTCATCTGTTGAGTTGAACAAGATGATCGTTAGGTGATTAATGGCGCGCGCGGTTCAAAAATGACGGGTTACCCAATGGCCGGATGGCTGGTAAAACGGTTCTGCTTGGATCTGCTTAAAATACGGGGCTGCTGCAGGGGGAAGCGTCTGTTTGCTTTGATGGCATCGTCGATCTCAATGAATCGTCCCTTTACTGCCGAAACTCCGAAAAAACTCGTGCGGTCTCGTGTGACAATGGTGAGAATGGTGACAATGGGCTAAAAAGCCGATCATGTAATACCGGTGAGAGTGGATAAAACCAGAAGGCAGGTGAAACGGTAAAAACAAATGAACGCAGAAACCAAGAGTGTGGAAAATGGACAGATGCCGGCGGCGGCATTAACGCTGCCTCTGCCGGATGAAGCGGCGACGCAGGCGCTCGGATGGGCATTGGGGCCATTATTGACGCCGGGCATGGTGGTCTGGCTCGACGGCGATCTCGGTGCCGGCAAAACGACGCTGGCACGCGCCGTGTTACGCAGCCTGGGATACGAAGGACCGGTCAAAAGTCCCACTTACACATTGGTTGAATTTTATGTTGTTTCGAGATTATACTTGTACCACTTTGATTTTTATAGATTCAATGATCCAAGTGAGTTTGAAGATGCCGGCTTGGGTGAATATTTCCGCGACGATACCGTCTGTCTGGTCGAATGGCCGGACAAGGCGGCTGCTTACGTGCCTGCAGCTGATCTGCGCATTGCTTTCCATTTTGCCGGAGAAACCGGGCCGGAAAGCCGCCCGGCGGATGGGCGCCGGCTTGTGCTGCATGCCTATAGTACAGCGGGGCGGCAATGTCTGAGCAGCCTCCGTGCCGGTTACTCAAGCGCCGCGAGCTGATCAGTGAACTGCTGCATGTCGGCGGCGCGGCGCTCCTTTTTTCCGTCACGCCATTCGGCCGTGCGGCGGTTTCGCGCGGTCCCGGCGTCGTGGCTGTGCGCGTGTGGCCGGCGGCCGACTATACGCGGGTGACGATCGAACATCGTGCGCCGCTTAAATTCACGCATTTCACGATCAAAGACCCGCACCGTCTGGTTGTCGATCTGGAGAATGTCGAGTTCAACAGTGTGCTGGAAAGCATGGCGGGCAAGATTTCACCGGATGACCCCAATATCAAACTGCTGCGTGCCGGCCGTTTTAAACCGGGCGTCGTGCGTCTGGTCATGGAACTGAAGAATGAAGTCAAGCCGCAGGTTTTCGTGCTGCCGCCAGTGGGTCAGTACGGCTACCGGCTGGTGCTCGACGTGTATCCCCTGGAGCCGCCCGATCTCCTGTCGCAACTGATCAAGAAACACGACACGCCGGATGATCCGGCGCCAGCGGAGAACACGGCAGAGGACGAAACGCTCGCTAGCGCCCGAACTGCGGGCGATTCCGCGACAGGGGAGAGGAAACCGGGCGTTTCGACCGATAAGGCCGGCGCATCGGGCGATGCGCCAAAAACCGTACGCCGCAAGAAAGGCGGCGGGCGGATGCTAACGATCATGATTGATCCCGGCCATGGCGGCGAGGACCCCGGCGCCGTAGGCAGCCGGGGCAGCTATGAAAAGCATGTGACGCTGGCCATCGCCAAGCGGCTCAAGTCGAAAATCGACGATGAGCCGAATATGCGTGCCATGCTCACGCGCGATACCGATTACTTTGTACCGCTGAATGTGCGTGTGCAGAAGGCGCGGCGTATTCGTGCCGATTTGTTTCTTTCCATTCATGCCGATGCTTTTATCCGTCCCGACGCAAATGGTTCTTCGGTTTTTGCCCTGTCTGAGCATGGTGCATCGAGTTCGGCCGCACGCTGGCTGGCGCAAAAGGAAAATGAAGCCGATTTGATCGGTGGCGTCAACATTGCCGCCAACAGGGATCCAATGCTGGCGCGCACGCTGCTGGATCTTTCGCAGACGGCAACGATCAGTGACAGTCTCAAATTCGGCGGTGTTGTCCTCAAGGAAATTGGTCAGATTAACCGGCTGCATAAAAACCACGTTGAGCAGGCCGGTTTTGCCGTGCTCAAGGCACCCGATATTCCGTCGATCCTCGTCGAAACGGCCTTTATTTCTAATCCGGAAGAAGAAAAGCGACTGAATGACAGCGCTTATCAGGAAAAAATGGCGCAGTCGATTTTCAACGGTATCCGCAAATATTTCGCCCAAAATCCGCCGCTGGCCAGACTGCCGGCAGCGCTTGCCGCGTTGGATTAGCCAGCGTTTATTGATGGAGCCCGTGGTATCGCCTGGCCTGGACGGGACGGATGTGCCCCTGCCCGTACCGGCCCTAACGTTCGGGGCGTCAGAATCCCGCCGGACAATGAAAGCGCATTGGTTTATGCGTAACCGGATGCGTAAAAGCCAGAAACTCGGCGTGCAGCAACAGTCGGTTCGCTTTGGCCAGCGCGGCCGGGCCGGCATAGAGCGGGTCGCCGAGAATCGGATGGCCGATCGCCTGCATATGCACGCGCAGCTGGTGCGTGCGGCCGGTTTCCGGCGTGAGCGCAAGGCGCGTTGCGTTGCCTTGCGCATCGTAGGCAAGCGTCTGGTAGTGCGTCAGCGCGGCCTTGCCATTGACCGGATCGACGATGTGCCGGGGGCGGTTGGGCCAGTCAACGCAAAGCGGCAAATCGATGCGGCCATTTGCCGGGGCGGGGCGGCCATCGACGAGGGCGATGTAACGCTTTTCGACCTTGCGATCCTGGAACAGCCGGCTGAGCCGGCGATGCATATCCGCGCCGCGCGCCAGAACAAGGACGCCGGAAGTGTCGTAATCGATGCGGTGGACGATCAGTGCGTCGGGGAATTCCTGCTGCACGCGGTGGATGAGGCAGTCCTGCTTGTCTTCTCCGCGCCCCGGCACCGACAGCAGGCGTGGCGGTTTGCTAACCGCGAGCAGCGAACGGTCAGCATACAGTACGGTAAAGCCCGAAGCTGGCGTAGCGTTAGCGGGGTGAGTCTGCCGCGCGTTGGCAATCGGCGAAATCAGCGTAGAGGACATACGATCTGGCAGCGACGTCATGGTTGATGGCGAAGCCGCATTGTCGCGCGAATCGTTCGGAAAAGGCGCGGGATGCGGAAAACACGGAGACGGCTTCTGCCTGAACTGTTTGTGCATGCGGCAGAGCCTGATGGCCCTGCTGCCCGAGGCTATGTAAGACAAGGCGCCCGCCCAGGCGGCTGAAGGCGCCAGCCGCTGGGCTTTAAGCTCGGGCGTATTTTCTCCAAAGGCGTAGCCGGTTTGATGCGTCTTCCTGCTTGTGTTTTCCTGTATCAGAAATGCATGTTCAATCCGGCATAGGCCGTGCGCGGTGCGCCAACGCCAATCGTCGTCGAATTGATCGCGCCAGTGTAGTAGGTTTTGTCGAACAGGTTGCGCACGTTGAGTGTGGCATCAATCTTAGGCGTGATGGCGTAACGAAGACCAAGGTCGACCAGCGTGTAGGATGGCAGCGAGAAATTGTTTTGCGGCGTGATGAAACGGTGATCGACGTAGGTGACGCCCAGATTGGCCGACAGGCCGCGTAGCGTACCGGAAAAGGCGTAGTCGGCGAACAGGCCAAGCGCGTGCTTGGGTACGTTGGCGATCGTGCGTCCGGCGTAACGGTTGTCTTCGATAATCCGCGCCTTGTTCATATAGGCATAATTGAGAATGACGTTGAGACCGCGCATGGGTTTGGCGTCGAGCGTCATTTCGACGCCACTGCTGCGCTGAAGGCCTGATAGGCGCGAGAAAGCCGGATCCTCGGGATCGGTCATCTTGAGGTTGAAGCGTTCCAGGCGGAATGCCGCGAGAGAGAAGAACGCGCGTCCAGGCGAGAGGTCGAGTTTGACGCCGGCTTCGTATTGCTTGGATTTCTGCGGATCAAAAGCTTTTCCGGAGCGGTCGACGCCGTCTTGCGGGACAAAGCCGCGCGTAAAGCTGGCGTAGGGTGAAATCCAGTGCACAGGCCGCCAGACGAGGCCGATCTGCGGCGTCAGTCCGTCCGAGGTCTGGCGAATCTTGTCGTTGGCGCGAGGGTCTTTTTCACGCACGTGATCGTGGCGCAGGCCGGCGAGCAGCGTGAAGTGTTCGCCCAGGTTGACGATGTCCTGCACATAGAAACTGCGGCTGTTGAAATGGCTGGCATAGGGCGAATTGAGCGTTTGACGCCCGTTTCGCGGCCGTGAGGTCAAATAGTGCGGATGGTAGATGTTGATCGATGGGAAAGCGTAGCGGCGGTTCTCGCGATGATTGTCGAAATCTTCGAATTCCGCGCCGATGAGCAGACGATGCCGAGTCGGTCCGAGTGTGAATTTCCCGGTAGTTTCGAGCCGTCCCAGTTTGCCGCGCAGACGGGCTTGCCAGTCACCGATCTGACGGCGGAGTAGGCCGTTGGTGCCGACGATCTGATCGCTCGGCATGGCCCAGATATACGTCCGGTCTTCATCCTGGTGTGAATGCACAAGATCGGCGCGCACTTGCCAGTTGTCGTTGACTTCGTGGCGCAGTGACACTGAAGCATTGATGTCATCAAAATCATTGTAGGCAAACGGTTCGCCAAGAAAACGCGAGCGCGGCACTTCGGCGAAATTGATGTTGCCTTGCGCATCACGCGCCAACACCGTGCCCCGGTCGCCTGTACGGTGGTCGCGGAAGATGCTCGCGCGGGCAGTCAACAAAGTTTTCGGCGTAAGGTCAATGTCGATCTGCCCAGAAAAACCGGTAGATGTGCTCTTCGTCTGATCACGGAATTTCGTGCCATTCTCATGCATCGCCTGCAGGCGATAACGAATGCGCTCCGTGAGCGGACCCGTAATGTCGCCGATGATTTGCCGATAACCCTGTTCTCCGACGCGCATGTTGAGTTTCTGGCTGGCGATGGCTTCCGGCTTTTTGGTAACGATATTAACGACGCCACCCGGCTCCAGCGCGCCATAGAGGACGGAGGCCGGCCCGCGCAGGATTTCGATGCGCTCGATATCGTAGAGCGGCACTTGCCCGTATTTGCGGTAACGTAGGCCATCGCGGAAGTAGTTTTTGCCGGCGCTGAGCTGGAAACCGCGCGAGCTGAAGAATTCTCCGGCATTGCCGAAATTGTCGGTGCCGCCAACTGTGGCTGCGTAGCGCATGGCATCGGACAGGCGGGTTGCACCCGTTTCCTCGATAATATCGCCGGACACGGAAAGCACGGTGAATGGGGTTTCCATCGCTTCGGCCGGCAGACGAGTTGCGACATTCGACGACACCGTGTTGGCGCGTTCGATGACCGTGACCGTTCCAAGCGTGCGCGGTGCGTCTTCTTCGACCGGGAGTGCGGATACACGCGTCGTTTCGTTGCCGAGTGCGGCGCTTGTGCCGCACATCGCCAGGGTAATACAGAGAATTTTCTTGTTGAACATGATACCCTTCCTTTCCTTTCTTTATTAATGGTGAAAACTCATTGCCTTCGACTGGTAACTACCTTTTCAAGCTGGTACCGGCGCAAGGCCAGTGCACTCAGCAGGGCCAGAAACCAGGAACCCGCCGCGATGCCCGCGGCCTCACCGTTGCCGCGTTGCCAGTCGGACAAGAAGCCGCCTGCAGCTTGCGCCGAAGCGAACGGCAGCGCAGCAAGCGAGAGAGACAAGCCCAGTAGCATGGCCGGCCAAGCCGTCCGTATGGGGCAGGCGGCAAGTAGCCCGCCAATCATCAGCCAGGTGAAGATAAATGCGGAAAGTTGCCGGCTGAACCATGTTTCGTCCGGCAGACTGTGTGAGTGGGTGACAGGATGGTCTAAAGAGCGCAGGCGGAGAGGCGAAAGCGGAAAATCGTGCAAAAAGGCCAGCCAGTTCTCCGGTAGCGTAATTTGCGCGAGTGCGTTGAGCAGCGCAAACAACGCGAGTGTGAGCATCAAGCCGCCCATGATGGCGACGTTGCCGCGTTCGATGGCATTGCCGCGATCTGTTGCGGGAACAGGCCGATGCCGGGCTCCGCTTTGCGCTTTGGTACGCGCGGCCCAGATGGACAGGCCGGAGAAGAGGAGAAGGCAGGAGCCGATGCCGACGAAAAAATAAAACAGTTTGCTCCAGATCCCGCCGAAATAGCCGTAATGCAACGGGCGCATTGCCGCCAGAATACGTCGTACCCAGCCTTCGCGCGTACGGTCGATCGTTTGTCGTGGAACCGCAGATTCAGCATCGAGTACGACCATTGTCTGCCCGCGTTGTACCAAAGAAGATCCGGGCAAATCTCCTTGTACGCGCACTGTCGAGCCGGCAGCGCCAAATCCATCGAAACGAATGTGCGTTGGCGTGAATTCGGGTTGTGTTTCCCGTTGCGCCTCTTGCGCTGCCGTGAGCAGGCGCGCGATCGATGCCATTTCGGCAGTGGGCTTGGATTTTTCGCCTGTCATGGCTAAAGGATGCGGCCCCGGTGCGCGCAGCAGACTTTCCAATCCCAACCAGGCGCCAGTCAATGCCAACAAGAGGTGCATGAATAACAGCCATGTGCCGGTCAGCTTATGGATGTCCGACCATCGGCGGCGTCCTGCATGCAGCAATGGTTGAAGAAACAAGTCACGCCTGAGCCGTCGCCAATGCAGCGCCAGACCGCTCAGCAGACCCAGTGCCATCAGCAGACCCAATGCGCCGACGATCCAGCGTCCGGTACGACCCATCCATAGCCCGGCATGCAGGCGCTGGATGAAATCGGAAAGATCGGAAGGCAATGGCTCGATCAGGCGGCCGGTGGCAGGATTGAGCCAGGCGCGCGTTGCTTCGCCGGAGGGGCGACGAAACGCATAGGAATATAGATGTACCGAATAGGCGTCGACAGGAAACGCGAGCAGTGTTGGTTGCATTTCTGGGTAGGTAGTGCGGAAGATAGAAAGCGCTTTGTCCGGGCCGTAATGATCGGCAGCCGGCGTCGAAATCAGCGTGGGATTGGCCCAGACTTTGAGCGGATGTTTGAATACGGCCAACGTGCCGGTCAGGCAAATGATGAACAGCAACCAGCCAAACAGCGCGCCACACCAGCGGTGGATGAAATACAGCAGGGGTATCCAGCGAAATGAGTCCAGTGGCGTCGAGCGCATCGATATTTTTCCTCGTTGGCTTGCCTCCCCGCAAGCCAATAAACAAACATCGCATCGCTCTGCCGCACTGGACGACGGCGAGTTCGCGCGATTCCCAAGTTTATCTAGCGCGGTGGTTTGCTTTTTATACGCCAGAAAATTGGCCGGAATTCTCGTCGATTGTTGCGGCAATGTAAATAGAAATCGTCTCTGATCTGGTTTCATTCTCTTCCTGACCCTTGCCCGGGGTTTTGCCTGCGTTCATGTGAAATCAGGGGGATCAAGAGACCCGATACGGGCAAAATGCCAGTGAAACGGTGGCCAGATCAGGATAGAATCGTGTCCGCAGATTTGCCGGTCGTTGGCATGTCTGGGTTTGATTGGTAGATATTTCCAATTTTGAGCCATACTTTGCGCCGATGAATCGGGGGCGAGGTGGTGGAGTGCTGCGCATCACAGCAAGGGTCGATAGGGTATAAGAGGCATGAATAAAGCGTTTGTCCGGGAAAGCGAAGACGAAAGTGAGGACGAAACCGGCCTCGACGCCGCTCCCGGCTTGCCGCCGGGCACACGCAACTACATAACGCCCGGCGGTTATGCGCGGATCAGGGATGAACTTGATCATTTGCTGCATACGGAGCGTCCGACCGTTGTCGAAACCGTGCAGTGGGCGGCTTCCAACGGCGATCGGTCGGAAAACGGCGATTATCTGTACGGCAAGAAACGTCTGCGTGAAATCGATCGCCGCGTCCGTTTTTTGACCAAACGGCTGGATCTGGCGGAAGTTGTCGATCCGGCGGCACGCAAGGAAGGGACCGACCAGGTATTTTTCGGCGCGACGGTGACGATACGCGAAGTAGACGATGAGGCGGGTGAGACGCAGACCTACCAGATTGTCGGCGTCGATGAAACGGATTTTTCGCGCCACCGGATCAGCTGGATTTCGCCGCTGGCGCGCGCGCTACTCAAGGCGCGCGAGGGCGACACGGTGCGCTTCCAGAGTCCGCTCGGCTGGCGTGAGGTTGAAGTCGTCGAAATTGCCTACCGCGCCATCGAATCCTGAACCTTGCCGATGAACACTTTTTTCTCCCGGCTGTTGCCGGCGCAGCGCGGTATGTGCATGGTGCTCGGCATGGTCGTGCTGTTTACGCTGATGGATGTTCTCTCAAAATATCTGTCGCGTTTTTATCCCATCAATCTGATTCTCTGGGCACGGTTTTTCTTTCACTCCCTCCTGTTCATCGTTTTTCTCGGCCCACGCATCGGCTTTTCCCTGATCCGCACCCGCCGTCTGCGCTGGCAGTTGCTGCGCGGTTTCACCCTGGCGGGCGCGTCCTATTGCTTTACGGCGGGACTCAAATATCTGCCACTGGCTGAGGCGACCTCGATCGCATACCTCAATCCGATTTTCATTGCATTGCTTGCGGTGCTTTTTCTAGGTGAGGAAATGCCGTTTGGCAGTTGGGTGGCGAGCTTTATTGCTTTTGCCGGCGTGCTGATCGTCGTTCGTCCCGGCAGCAGCCTGTTTACCTGGGCGGTGCTGCTGCCATTCGTGAATGCGGTTCTTTTTGCCTGCTATCAGGTGATGACCCGGCGTTTGGCAAACATCGAAAACCAGTATTGCCTGATTTTCTATCCCGGCCTGGTCGGCAGCGTCATCTACACCTTGCTCGTTCTACCGGAATGGGTAACACCGGGCCTGCTGCATTTCTGCATGCTGGTGCTCATCGGGCTGATCAGCGGTGCCAGCCATTTGGTCATGATTCGCGCACTCAAGCTGGCAACGGCGTCCTATCTGGCGCCATTCGGCTATACGCAGCTGGTTTGGGTATTGCTGGCCGGTTATCTGTTTTTCGACGATTTTCCGGATGCCTGGTCGCTGGCTGGCATTGCTCTGCTTATCGGCAGCAGCCTGTATTGCGCACGCAGTCCGCGGCAGCCGGGCGCGGCGGAAGAATAATCGAGTCGGGGAATGCTCTTTCTTTACAAGGCAAAGCGCGCTTTGCCGGAAAACTGGGTGCATCCGCGACTCTGCTTGAAAGCGCCGGATTTGCCCCCATTTGCAAACCGATCGCCATTTTTGGCGGCGCGCCCGTTTGATGTGCTTGAGCGATAGCGCTTCATCGCGGCGAGATCCGGACTACATTTAAATAATCCTAATTAATGGAGTGACTGCATGAGCGAGAATAAGCAAACGCTTGGCTTCCAGGCTGAAGTCAAGCAACTGCTCAACCTGATGATCCATTCGCTGTACAGCAACAAGGAAATTTTCCTGCGCGAACTGATTTCCAACGCGTCCGATGCCTGTGACAAACTGCGTTTTGCGGCGTTGAACGAACCGGCGCTGCTGGGCGATGATCCCGATCTGAAAATCCACGTATCCTTCGACAAAGCGGCGCGTACGATTACTGTCTCGGATAACGGGATCGGACTCTCGCGCGAGGAAGCCGTCGAACATCTGGGCACCATCGCCAAATCCGGCACGCGCGAATTCTTTGCAGCGCTGACGGGCGATCAGACCAAAGATGCGCACCTGATCGGCCAGTTCGGCGTCGGCTTTTATTCCTCCTACATCGTTGCCGACAAAGTCACAGTCGTGTCTCTCCGTGCCGGGTTGCCGGCGGATCAGGCGGTCAAATGGGAATCGACGGGGGAAGGTGAATTTTCGGTCGAGACGGTCAAAAAGACTGGGCGCGGCACCGACGTGACGCTGCACCTGCGCGAGGGTGAGGATGAACTGCTCTCCAGCTGGAAACTGCGCCAGATCATTCGCAAGTATTCCGATCACATCACGCTGCCGATCCTGATGAAGCAGGAAAAGTGGGATGAGGAGAAAAAGGAACAAGTCGAGACCGGCGAAGAAGAGACGGTCAATCAGGCTTCTGCGCTCTGGGCGCGGCCCCGCTCGGAAATCAGCGATGAGCAGTACCAGGCGTTTTACAAGCACATCGCACATGATTTTGAAGATCCCTTGGCCTACGTACACGCCAGGGTTGAGGGGCGGCAGGAATACACGCAGCTGCTTTATATTCCGCAACACGCGCCCTTTGACCTGTGGGACCGCAACGCGCGCCACGGCATCCAGCTGTACGTGCGCCGCGTGTTCATCATGGATGATGCCGAAAAACTGATGCCGCTGTATCTGCGCTTCGTGCGCGGCGTCGTCGATACGAACGATTTGCCGCTCAACGTCTCGCGCGAAATTTTGCAGGAATCGAAGGACATCGAAGCCATTCGCGGCGGCTGCGTCAAGAAAGTGCTGGGCCTGCTTGAAGGATTGGCCAACAGTGAAGAGGCGGCCGAAAAGGAAAAATATGCCCGCTTCTGGCAAGAGTTCGGCCGTGTCTTCAAAGAAGGCGTCGGCGAGGATTTTGCCAACAAGGAACGCATCGCCAAACTGTTGCGCTTTGCTTCGACGCATACCGATACGCCAGAAGAAAACGTTTCGCTTGCCGACTACGTTGCCCGCATGAAAGATGGGCAGGAGAAGATTTATTACGTGACCGCCGAGACGTTTACCGCGGCTAGAAACAGCCCGCATCTGGAAATTTTCCGCAAGAAGGGCATCGAGGTGTTGCTGCTCTCCGACCGTGTCGATGAATGGGTTGTCGGCTATCTGACCGAATTTGACGGCAAGACCTTGCAATCGGTCGCCAAAGGCGGCCTTGATCTGGGCGGACTGGAAGATGCGGCGGAAAAACAGGAGGCCGAGCAAGCTGCCGGCGAATACAAGGCGCTGACTGAAAAAATCAAGGCGGTGTTGGGCGAAAAGGTTAAAGATGTGCGCGTGACCCATCGCCTGACCGATTCGCCTGCCTGTATTGTCGCCGACGAGCACGATATGGGCGGCAATCTGGCGCGCATCCTTAAGGCTGCCGGTCAAAAAGCACCGGAGATGAAGCCGATTCTTGAAATTAACCCGAAACATCCGGCGGTGCTGCGGCTGAAATACGAAGGCGAGGGCGCGGATTCCCGTTTCGATGACTGGGCCAATCTGTTGCTTGAACAGGCGACGCTGGCCGAAGGCGGCACGCTCGATGACCCGGCCGGTTTCGTCAAGCGCATCAATGAACTGATGCTGGCGCTATCGGGGAAATCGAACGGAATCGGCGATCAGAAGGACGCGCCGCCGGCAGACGCCCTCTGATACGAAATGGGCAAAATAAAAACGCCTCTCCCGTTAGCAGGAGAGGCGTTTTTTGTGCATTTTTTATGCGCGTTTGAGCGGCTGCTTTTAACAGCGCCCTGGTTCGCTCTGGTTACTTTTTTGCCCTTTTCTTCAAATAGCGATTGACGCAACTTTTGCGCTTGTGCTGTGGCTGCGCCTTGCAGGCGGCGCGTGCTTCCCGACGCGCCACACGGCGGAAATGGCGTTCCTCGCATTGCTTGATGTTCTTGGCTTTGCGGCATTGAGGAACAGCGTGTGTTTTTTCGGCGCTGGGCAGCAACGTAGGCTGCGCTGTGTGCGGCGGCGGTGGGGGGGCGATTTCCGCGCCCAGCAGCGGTGCGCCCGGCACGCCCGCTGGGCCTTGCTGCGCTATGGCCGGTAACGCCAGGAATAGCGCCGAACTCAGGGCAAGAAGGGATAACCGCCGGGGTTTCATCGGATTTTCCTTTCAGAAGGTTTCAGAAGGTAAAAAAGCGTGCAAAAGCGTATGAAGGGTACGCGCGAATGCCCGTGAATACATGGGTGAATTTTAATACCTTCATTTTCGATGTTCCACGCAATTTAACCAAATGAAACAGTTTTCTGCGCCCGTGTTGCGCCGGTTTTCGCAAGGCGCGCGGCCCTCATACGATGCCTTGCAATGTGCCGTTGGCATTGAGCCATCCGCGTCTTGTCGGGTATAGTGCCGCAGGTTGCAAGCCGGAAAACCATGATGAATGCACAACGCCATACAAGCCATAAAAAGACCGATCACACCGGGCCGGATCATCGCCTGACAGTGGCTGAAATTCTCGGCTTTCTGGTCAGCGACGGCTTGGTCGACCCGGAAGAAGCCAACGCCCTGCTGGCCGAAAGCCGCCTGAAACGCTTAACGGAACACCCGCTGGTCATCATCGCCGATCAGAAATGGAAGTCGCTGCGCGCGCCGCATGTACCGCTGACGCTCGAGGCGCTTGGCGAATGGTTTGCCGGACGTCTCGGTATGGAATATTTCCACATCGATCCGCTGAAGATCGATTTCACCGCCGTGACCGACGTGATGTCCAGCGCTTACGCGACGCGCTTTGGCATTCTGCCGGTGAAGGTGACGACGAGCGAGATCGTTGTGGCAACCATCGAACCCTTCCTGCGCGAGTGGGAAAAGGAAATCGAGTCGATCAGCAAAAAAAGCATTCGCCGCGTTTTTTCCAGTCCGCCGGACGTGGCGCGCTACCTCGTCGAGTTTTACAATCTCGCGCGCTCGGTCAAAAAGGCGGCCCAGCTCAAGGCGCAGGCGGGCGGGCCGAATACCGCGCTTTCCTCTTTCGAGCAGCTGGTGCAACTCGGCCAGGCCAACCGGCAATTCGACGCCAACGACCAGCACATCGTCAACATCGTCGACTGGCTGTGGCAGTACGCTTTTGAACAGCGCGCCAGCGATATTCACATCGAACCGCGACGCGAACTGGGCATCGTCCGCTTCCGCATCGACGGCGTCCTGCACCAGGTCTATCAGATTCCGATGAGTGTGATGACGGCCATGACCAGCCGCATCAAGATTCTCGGCCGCATGGATCTCGTCGAAAAACGGCGGCCGCAGGACGGGCGCATCAAGACGCGCACCGCCGCCGGACAGGAGGCCGAACTGCGCCTCTCGACGCTGCCCACGGCCTTCGGCGAAAAACTGGTCATGCGGATTTTCGACCCGGAAGTGCTCGTGCGCAATTTCAGCGAACTCGGCTTTAGCGACGACGACCGCGCCAAATGGCGCACGATGACGGAAAGTCCGCACGGCATCATCTTTGTTACCGGGCCGACCGGCTCGGGCAAAACCACGACGCTCTATTCCACGCTCAAGCAGCTTGCCACGCCTGCCGTCAATGTCTGCACCATTGAAGACCCTATCGAAATGGTCGAAGCGTCCTTTAACCAGATGCAGGTACAGCCGGTGATCGACCTGGGATTTGCCGAAGGCGTGCGCGCGCTGATGCGGCAGGACCCGGACATCATCATGGTCGGCGAGGTGCGCGACCTGGAAACCGCTGAAGTCACCATTCAGGCCGCGCTGACCGGGCATCTGGTGCTCTCCACGCTGCATACCAACGATGCACCAGCGGCCATCACCCGCATGCTCGATCTGGGCGTGCCGCCGTACCTGCTCGGCGCCACAGTGATCGGCGTCATGGCGCAGCGGCTGGTGCGCGTGCTCTGCCCGAACTGCAAACAGGCGCATCCGGCCACGCCTGAGGATGAAGCCCTCTGGGATCGCCTCGTCGCCCCGTGGAAAGCCAATCGCCCAGCGCAGTTCTATTCGCCGGTCGGTTGCCTCGACTGCCGCATGACCGGCTATCGCGGCCGCATCGGGTTATACGAAATCCTCACGCTTTCGCCGGACATCAAGCAGGCCATTGCCGACAATGCCGAAGTCGCCAAAATCCGTGACCTCGCTTATCGGGAAGGGATGAAGCCGCTGCGTATCTCGGGCGCCATGAAAGTCGCCGCCGGCGTGACGACCCTGGCTGAAGTCTTCAACGTTGCCCCGCCGTCCGAGCGAAACTGAGCTGAGCGCAGCGGTATCCTTTGCCAAACTACGGCGTTGCCGTGTTGGCCTTGCCTTGCCGTACTGCTCAACCTGCTGCTGCCGCGCTCGCCGGCAGCAGCGCCTCGCACACCCGCGCAAACAGATCAGAAAACATAAATCGCTCTGAAGCCCTTTAAACACAAGGGCTTCAGAGCATCAAAAAATATAACGACCGTTTCGCTCGCCTTTTAAAAAGGGGAGCTGCCCAAAGGGCTGAGGGGTTAACAGCCTATTTTTCACATGGCAAAGTCGAGCCGCTATATTTGGGGCGTCTCAAATATGGGTGCCCTGAACCCCGCGTATTTAGGGCGTTTTAGAGGAGGTTCCCGTAAACCCCTTGTATTTAGGGCATCTCCGGGCACCCCGCCCGCAAACGCCCTATTTATAAGGGCTCCAGAGGCAACTGCCCAGAAACGCCCTATCCACGCGGGGTTGCGGGCAGCCCTTTTAAAAACCAGACAATCTATAGCGACTCGACTTTGCCAAAAGACAAGGCGGCGAGACGCAGACAGTACGAGTAGTACGGCAAGGCGAAGCCAACGCCGTATTTTGGCAAAGGAAGCCGCTATTTCAGGGACGCGGGGCAGCTTGGCGGAAGCAAGGGCTTGGTTGTTCGAGCGTAAGCGAGTTATCAAGCCCGCCGCCAGGCAACCCGCGACAAGGAGTTTTCTGCGCCTGGGGTCGCGTTTCTTTGCTGACTTTCTTTGGCGAGATAAAGAAAGAAGGTGGGAAAGTCAGCGGGGTGCGCTGCCGCTCAGCGCAACGGCATCAAGAAACGGTTCGTGAGGAAAGGTCAGCGCGCAAGCCTTGGCAATTCCTCTATTTAAAGTATCTCCGGCCACCTGCCCGCTAGCCCTTGTATTTAGGGCATCTCCGGGGCACCTGCCCTGAAGCCCTTTATTTATAAGGGTTCCAGAGGTGCCTGCCTGCAAACGCCCACTCCACGCGGGGTTCGGAGCACCCGAATAGCCCCTTGCCTTTTAGGAGAGAGTAAAAAAGTAAAAAGAGCACAGGGACAAAATCAAATCCCTTCTGAAATAACAGAAACCGAAGCTTCCGGCGTGTTGCCCTCTCTGCCCCTTCGGGGCATCTCCCCCACAGGGGGAGAATTAAAATCCCATCGACCGCCAAAGCGACGGCTCCGTGACGCCTTCCCCAAAAAAAGGTGGCCTGAAGCCCGCGTATTTAGGGCATTTCAGCGGGGATGCCCGGAAGCCCTTGTATTTAGGGCATCTCCGGGCACCCTATCCGAAAACGCCCTATTTATAAGGGTTCCAGAGGTGCCTGCCCGAAAATAACCTATCCATAAGGGGTTCAGAGGGGCTGGGAAAATGCCCTGTCCATGCGGGTTTGCCGGACGCTTCTTTGCAGGCGTTTTCTGCCCGTCCAGACTCCGTCCAGACGGCCAGAGCGGATGTCTGGAGTACAATGGCGCTCCCTCGATTCATCCTTTCCGGCATTCTAGTGACGCAGCGTAAGAATTGGCAAAACTCCCCGCCCGCGAGAGGCCTCTGATGCCGCGCGGGTTCGTCCATTCCCTTCAGCAGCGGCTGGCCGGCGCTTTTCCCTGGATGGCGCGTCTGCGGGCATCGACGGCGGTCAGGCGGTTTGGGCGCGCGCTGTGGTGGACGTTCTGGATTGTCTATTTCAGCTTTGTCGCACTCGTGCTGGCGCTGCGCTACAGCATTCTGCCCAATATCGAGGTGTATCGCCCATCCATCGAGCGGCTCGCCGGCCAGGCGCTCGGCCAGACGGTCAGCATCGGACGCATCGAGGCAAGCTGGGACGGCATCAATCCCGATTTTGACCTGTTCGACGTGCGTGTGCTCGACGCTGAAGGCCGGCCGGCGCTGGCTTTCTCGCGCGTCGAGGCGGTCGTGTCCTGGCTGTCTGTGCCCAGCGGCACGCTCAAGCTGCGCCTGCTGCGTATCGATCAGCCGACGCTGAATCTGCGCCGCGACGCCGACGGTCGCTTTTTTATTGCCGGGATCGCGCTGGCCGATGATGAGGCGAGCGGTTCGGCATTTTCTGACTGGGTGTTCGCCCAGCGCCGCATCCGTATCCATAACGCCACGCTGATCTGGGAAGATGCCCTGCGGCAGGCGCCGGCGCTGCGCCTGGAAGCGCTGAATTTCGGCCTCGACAATTTCGGCAGGCGGCGGCGTTTCGGCCTGACGGCGCAGCCGCCTGCGGCGCTGGCTTCGCACATCGATATTCGCGGCGATTTTTCCGGCAGCGATATCGATCGCCTCGATGACTGGAAAGGTCATATTTTTACCGAAATCGATTATGTTGATCTGGCGGCCTGGCGGCAGTGGATCGACTATCCGCTGACGCTTTTGCGCGGTCAGGGCGCCTTGCGTCTCTGGGCGGGAATCGAACGCGGCGCGCTGCGTGAGATGACCGCCGATCTGCTGCTGCGCGATGTCGCCATGCAGCTGCATACGGAGTTGCCGATGCTCGCGCTGACCGAGGCTTCCGGCCGGGTGAGCGTGCAGCGGACGGATCGCGGCATCGTTGCGAGCGGCAGCAAGCTGGCGTTGATGACTGCATCCCAGCCAACGCTGGCCGCCGAAGCGGCGGCGTCTGAGGCCGCCGACCCCGGCGCGGATACTGCCGCCGGCGTCCGCATCGCCCCGATGGATTTCCGGCTTGCCTGGAATACGGATGCGCAGGGGAACAATGCCTCGGGCAGCCTGACGGCCAACCAGATCGACCTGGGCGCTTTGAGTCAACTGACGGCGTATCTGCCGCTGGCGGCGGATGTCCGCCGATTCCTTGCCACATACCATCCGCGCGGGCAGCTCTCCGGCCTCGATGCCCGCTGGCAGGGCGACGCCGTTGCCGGCAATCTGAAAACGTATGCGCTGGAGAGCCGCTTCCAGCGCTTGGCGCTCAACGCCCAAGGCGATTTGCCGGGGTTTGCCGGTCTGTCGGGGGAGGCGTCGGTCAATGAAAAGGGCGGCCACCTCATGCTGGACAGCACACGCGCCAGCATCGATCTGCCGGGGGTCTTCCCGGTTGCGCGGATGGAGCTGGAGCGCCTGGATGCGCAGGCCCGCTGGACCCTCGGCGAAGCTGGGCTGGATGTTGATTTGACGCGGCTTGCCTTCGCCAATGCGGAAGCCGCCGGCTCGGCTGCCGGCGTGTACCGCAAACAGGGAGAGGGCCCGGGATACATTGACCTCAAGGCCACACTGACGCACGCCGATGCGCGCGCCGTCTGGCGCTACATCCCGCATACCGTTGGCGATGCGACGCGGAACTGGCTGCGTGATTCGCTGATTTCCGGCAAAGCCGGCGAGGCCAAGCTGACGCTCAAGGGCAATCTGGCGGATTTTCCCTTTCTCGATCCGGCCAAAGGGCAGTTTCTCGTGACGGTCAAGGCCGAGGATGTCGTGCTCGATTACGCCAACGGCTGGCCGCGCATCGAACATATTTACGGCAATCTGCGTTTTGCCGGCGCCGGCATGGTCGTCGATGCGCAGCGCGGGACGATTCTCGGCGCCAAGCTCGGCGCCACGCGCGCGGAAATTCCCGATCTCGATCTGGATACGCCGGTCATCGAGATCACGGGGCAGGCCGAGGGGCCGACCGCCGAGTTCCTTAAATTCATCGATCAGAGTCCGGTGGCTGAACGGATCGACCGCTTTACCGAAGGCATGCGCGCGAGCGGCAACGGGCATCTGGACATTGCGCTGAAGATTCCGCTCGATGAGCAGCAGCTCAATGAAGCAAAGATCAAGGGCGAATATCGCTTCCAGAACAATACCGTGTCCGTCGATACGGCGCTGCCGCCTTTGCGGCAGGTCAACGGCAGCATCCGGTTTTCAGGCAGCGAACTGAATCTGCCGGAAATCCGCGCCAGCCTGTTCGGCGGGCCATTGAGCATCAAGGGCGGCCTGCAAAAGGATGGGCGCGTGCTGATCACGCTCAACGGCACGGCCAACGTCGATCAGCTGCGCCAGCCAAGCGGCGCCGGCGCGCCGGTCAAGCGGCCGGGCAGACAAAATAAAGCGCAGGGCGAAGCCGCCGAGTCCCAGGACGGACAGGGCGCGGAGGGCTTTCCGCTGCTGGCGCATCTGTCCGGTTCGGCCGCCTATCGTGGCGAGGTGCGCATCAATAAACGCGACGCCGATCTGGTCATCAACTCCTCTCTGACCGGGTTGCGTTCGACCCTGCCCGAGCCATTTGGCAAAGCGGCGAACGAATCGCTGCCGCTGCGTTTTGAAAAGCGCATCCTGACGGCCGATGCGGCAGGTACGATGCGCGATCAATTGCTGGCTTCACTCGGGCAGAAACTGTCTTTCCAGGCCATTCGCCGCCGGCAGGGCGGCAGCTTCGTCGTTGAACGGGCGGCGCTCGGCATCGGTCGTGCGCAGGCCTTGCCGGATAAGGGATTCATCGTCGGCGTATCGGCCCCGCGCATCGACCTCGATCTTTGGCGCATGCTGTTTCAGACAGACTCCGGGGGCAATGCCCAAAGCGGGCAGTCGGCCGCCGGTTTGATGCCCAATGCCGTCAGCCTCGCCACCCCGGAGCTGCGCGCTTTTGGCCGTCTTCTGAACGACGTGTCGCTGAATGCCGAGGCGGCGTCCGGACAGTGGCGGCTGCATCTCGATTCGCGCCAGGCCGGCGGCGAGATTCGTTGGGACGGCGCTGGTCGCGGCAAGCTGACGGCACGCCTGAAGCAATTGATCATCGATCCGGAAGAAAGTGAAAACGCAGTGACGGACGAGGAAAAGGAGGCGATGAAGGAATTGCCGGCGCTCGACGTCGTGGCCGAGGATTTCCGTTTTGGCAAGCGCCGCTTTGGCCGGCTCGAACTGCAGGCGGTCAATGCCGGAGAAGCTTGGGACCTCAATAAGGTGCAGATGAATGCGCCGCATGGCATCCTGACGGGCAAAGGGCAGTGGCGGATGACGCCGGGGCTGGGGCGGACGCATCTGAATTTCACGCTCAATAGCGATGATGTCGGCAAACTGCTCGACCAGCTCGGCTATGTCGGCATGATCAGCGGAGGCACGGCGAAGCTGGCGGGGCGGCTGGACTGGCCCGGCGCGCCGACGGGGTTCGAGCTGGCCGCTCTCGACGGCGCCTTGTCGCTGGAAGCCGGACGCGGCCAGTTTCTCAAGGTCAAGCCGGGCGCCGGGCGCCTGCTCGGGTTGATCAGCCTGCAAAGCTTGCCGCGCCGCATCTCGCTCGATTTCCGCGATGTGTTCAGCGCCGGTTTTGCCTTTGACAGCATCGCCGGCGATCTCGCCCTGAAGGGCGGCGTCATGCGCACCAAGCGTTTGCAGATCGACGGGCCGGCGGCGCGTGTGCTCATGCGCGGCGAGACCGACCTCAAGCGCGAGACGCAGCGCCTGTTCGTGACTGTACAGCCGGAACTGGGGACGACGGCGGCGCTGGGCGTGGCGTTGGTCAATCCGGTGGCGGGTGTGGCGACGTTGCTGGCGAACAAACTGTTGCAGGATCCGCTGAACCAGATGTTCGGCTTCGATTATCTGGTGACGGGCAACTGGGACGACCCCAAGGTCGAAAAGCTGGGACGGCAGGCGGCCAAAACGGCGGCTGATGCCGCGGGCAAGAATGCCGTCGGAGAAAAAAACGGGCATGAGAACGCTGCGGCCGCCAATGGCGGGGCCGCCGGTCATGCGGTTCATGAGGCCGTTGATGGCGCGGCGCCGGTGCCCCTCACCGATTCGGCACAACCTGCATCCAATCCTGCCACCCACGACACGGAGACGAAAGACGATGCCGCACATGAATGAGGGGGCGGGCGCCGCCGCAACAGACGCTGCTGTGAAGTTCCGCCTGGCGGCCATCCAGATGGTGTCTACGCCGCGGGTTGACGAAAATCTGGCGGTGGCTGACCGCCTGCTCGCCGAGGCGGCGGCGCAAGGCGCGCGGCTGGCGGTTCTGCCGGAATACTTTGCCGTCATGGGCATGCGCGAGCGCGACAAGCTCGCGCTGCGCGAGCCGGACGGCCGGGGGGCGATCCAGGACTTTCTGCGCGATGCCGCGCGTCGCCACGGTCTCTGGCTGGTCGGCGGCTCGCTGCCGCTGGCCGCTTCGCATCCGGATAAGGTGCTCAATACCTGTCTGGTGTTTAATCCGCAAGGCGAGCGGGTGGCGCGCTACGACAAGATTCATCTGTTCGGTTTTGAGCAAAACGGCGAACGTTACGATGAAAGCGCCTCGATCGAAGCCGGCCGGCAGCCAGTGGCTTTCGAGGCGCCGTGCGGTCGTGTCGGATTGAGCATCTGTTACGACCTTCGTTTCCCCGAGCTGTATCGGCGTTTGGGCGTCGTCAGCCTGATCGTGGTGCCGTCAGCCTTTACCGAAACGACCGGCCGGGCGCATTGGGAAGTGCTGCTGCGCGCCCGCGCCATCGAAAACCAGTGTTATGTACTGGCCGCTGCGCAGGGTGGGCAGCATGAAAATGGGCGCGAAACGCACGGCAACAGCCTGCTGATCGATCCGTGGGGCGTGACGCTGGCGCGACGCGACAAGGGAGAAGGCGTCGTGGTCGGCGATCTCGACCCGGCGCGTCTGGCCGATGTGCGCGCCAGCCTGCCGGCGCTCCAGCACCGGGTGATGTAACTGGCGGCGATGCCTGTCGGCGGATTGAGGAATAGACGGAAAGAAGACAGAAAGACTGGATAACGAGGAAGGTAATGAGTGCGAAAAATGCAAGGCGCGCGCCGAACGGGCAAACGCAAATTCTGGCCGAGGAAACATCGCTGCTGACGCAGGCCGGGCAAACCCTGCTGACACCGTATGGGCTGGACGATAGTGCGCTGGCGCAGGTGTTCGGCAAGATCATGACGCATGCCGTCGATTACGCCGACCTCTATTTTCAGTACAGCCGTTCCGAGGCCTGGAGCCTGGAGGAAGGCATCGTCAAGTCCGGCGGTTTCAATATCGATGAAGGCGTCGGCGTGCGGGCGGTGGCGGGTGAAAAGACGGCCTTTGCCTATTCCGACGATATCGGCCATGGCGCGCTGGGCGATGCCGCCCGCGCCGTGCGCTCAATTGCCGATGCCGGCCAGCAGCGGCGGGCGAAAATCGCCCGCACGCGCGCGTACAAAATGCCGGTGGCGCGCAGCCTGTATCTGCCCGACGATCCGCTGGTTTCGCTTGACGCCGGTACGAAAGTCGGCCTGCTCGAACGGCTGGAATCCTATGCCCGCGCCGAAGACCCGCGCGTCGTTCAGGTGATGGCCTCTCTTGCCGGCGAATACGATGTCGTCCTCATTGCCGGCAGTGACGGCCGGCTAGCCGCCGACATCCGCCCGTTGGTGCGCGTATCGCTGACGGTCATTGTCGATGATGGCAAGGGGCGGCGCGAACAAGGTTCAGCGGGCGGCGGCGGTCGCAGTGATTATGCCTGTTTCACCGATGCGCTGCTGCGCGAATATGCGCGCGCGGCCGTGCATCAGGCGCTGGTCAATCTCGACGCGCGCCCGGCGCCGGCGGGCATCATGCCGGTCGTGCTGGGGGCGGGCTGGCCGGGCATTCTGCTGCACGAGGCCGTTGGGCATGGGCTGGAAGGTGACTTCAACCGCAAGGGGAGTTCAACCTTTGCCGGCCGTATCGGCCAGCGCGTCGCTGCCAGGGGCGTGACCGTGATCGATGACGGAACGCTTCCTGGCCGGCGCGGTTCGCTCAATATCGACGACGAGGGCAATCCGACGCAATGCACGGTATTGATCGAGGACGGCATTCTGAAAGGCTATATGCAGGATAGCCTCAACGCCCGTCTGATGGGCACCCGCTCAACCGGCAACGGCCGCCGCGAATCCTTCGCTTATCTGCCGCTGCCGCGTATGACCAATACGATGATGCTCAACGGCGACAAGCATGTCGAGGAGATCATCCGTTCCGTGAAAAGAGGGATTTACGCCGTCAATTTCGGCGGCGGGCAGGTCGATATCACCAACGGCAAGTTTGTTTTCTCGATGTCCGAGGCGTATATGATCGAAAACGGTCAAGTCACCTATCCGGTCAAGGGGGCGACGCTGATCGGCAGCGGGCCGGAAGCGATGCAGCAGGTGTCGATGGTGGCCGACGATCTGGCGCTCGACACAGGCGTCGGCACCTGCGGTAAAGATGGTCAGAGCGTGCCGGTTGGGGTCGGCCAGCCGACGCTGCGCATCGACGGCCTGACGGTCGGGGGGACGGCGTAAGGCGTAAGACGTAAAAGCCGGTCAGAGTGCCGGCAGATGGCAGATGGTCGCTGATGGGTTGGTGTTGACGGTGCTGCGCCAGGCGGTCTCCGCCGGCGCAGCTTGCCTGGCAGGAAGGCGCTGATGAATTACGAACTCTTGTTTGATGCTGCAGCCGGAAAAACGGTGGCGCTGGCGATCATCGGTGTGGCCGGTTTTAACCACTCGCTTTTTTATTACGCCGCGCGGAGCGACAGGTTGAGTATTCGCGTGCTGTGCGGACGGGATGTGCACAAGTGCGTGGTGGCTTACCGTGCGCTCGGCATTGCGGAAGACCGGATTGCCGTGTGCGAAAGCTATGCGGCGGGGATGAAAGCGTATCAGGACGGGTTTTTTCTGGTGTTTGGCGATGCGCTGCTTGCCATGCGCATGCCCTTCGATGTGGTGATCGAAGGCACCGGCAAGCCGGAAACGGCGGCAGCACACGTCCTGGCCGCCATTGAAAACGGTAAGCATGTGGTCATGGTGACCAAGGAATCCGACTCAGTGGCGGGGCCGTTGTTCGCCCGCAAGGTGCGGGAAAAAGGCGTCGTCTACTCGCTGGCCGAAGGAGACCAGCCATCGCTGCTGATTGGTTTGTACACCTGGGCGCGCACAGCCGGGCTGACGGTGTTGAGTATCGGCAAGGCGAGTGAATACGATTTCATCTACGATCCGAAGACCGGCTCGATATGCGTCAATGGCCAGGAAATCGCCGTGCCGGATTTCGATGCCGTCTGGGCGCTGGGCGAGGATTGCCGTGCGACACTGGCGCGGCGGAGCCAGATGCTGTCCGCGGTCAGGCAGCGGGCGATTCCCGACCTGACCGAGATGGGCATCGTGCTCAACCATCTGGAAGGCTTTGCGCCGGATGTGCCGGCCTTTTACTGCCCGATCGCGCGTGCCGTCGAAATTCCCGATCTCATGTGCGCTGAACGCGATGGCGGGATTTTTGCGGATAATGGGCGCATTGACGTCGTCAACCTGCTCCGCCGCGAGGATGAACAGAGCCTGTGCGGCGGTGTGTATGTCGTCGTGGCGTGTGATGATGAGGCCACTTGGCGGGTACTGAAGGAAAAAGGCGTTCCCGTCAGCCGTAACGGCAAGACCGCGCTGGTTTATTACCCGGCGCATTATCTTGGCTTTGAGGCGATCTTCAGTATCCTATCCTGCGCGCTGCTCGGTATGCCGACCAGTACCCGTCATCCGCGGCCGCGTTACGACGTCGTTGCGCGCGTGACGGCGCCGCTCCAGCGGGGAACGGTGTTTGCGGCGCAAGGGCATCATCATGAAATTGCCGGCCTGGAAGGTATTTTGCTGCCCGCCGAGCCGATCGCCGGAAATCGCCAGCTGCCGTTCTACCTTGCCGATGGCGCGCAGCTCAAATGTGACACTCGGCCCGGGCAACTGCTAACGGCTGACATGCTGGAAATACCAGGCGACCCATTGCTCTGGAGGCTGCGCAGGGAACAGGATGCGCTCTTCTTTACGTGTGAATTTGAGGGAGCACGCGGGCCGAATTTCCCGTAGAACGAGGGCGTCACCTGCAACAATCTGCCGCGTAGTTGATGGCGCTCAGGATCCGCACGCTCATTGACGGGGCGCTGGATCACTTCAATGCCTGCCGAGCAAGGTGCCGGAAGTGTGTCCAGCGCGGCATTGCGCTTGCGGCGGGCAGGGCAAAAATGCCTTCTCCGTGCATCGCGCAATGCGTGTCGCCGCAAGCCACGCGTTAACCGGGGTTGCAGCCCATGGTGGCAAGCCGGCAGCGGGTTCTCATGCGGCGAATAATGCGGGTTCGGAATGTGCCTTTCCGGCTTTCCGGATGGATGGTGCATGAAAAATTTGTCCGCTTCCGCACGCATTTTTTGACTCTAAAAGCAAAGATCAGGCGGTGTAGTGCGCTGGATGGCGTTGGGCCGCATTCCTGTAATTTACAAATGCAAGTGTTTACGTTTGAATTCTTTTGTTTTATATTTGATGCAAAGTTATATGAATTACAGACTAATGAGGACAAGTATGGCGCAGATGCAGACGCTTTCAATTCGATTGCCGGATGAGGATTTTCAGTGGTTATTGTCGGCACGTCCGGAAACGGGTAAAACGCCGAGTGAAAAGCTGCGCGCTTTGGTTGCCGGCAGTCGTCAACAGGATGCGGAACGCGCTGATCCGGAGATGTGCGCTGAGTCGATGAAAGGATTGGTGCAGGCGCTGGCAAATTCGGTGGCCGTCTGGGAGCGCCGTAGTATGCAGCATTCGGAACTGGTCGGTGCAGCGCTGGAAACCGTGCCGCAGCTGATGGCGATTCTGGCTTCGTCGATGCCTGTCAGCGAAACGGCGGAGGCGGGCGAAACGATGGCAAAAGAACTGGAGGCGGCGCTCGCCCAGCAATGCTTCCGCCTGCTGACGCGGATTTTGCGCGCGGCGGTGACTTCTGCGCCGGAAGTTTACGAGCGGGAATCCATCGAACGCTATCTGCCGGGCATCGTCGAAATTATGGAAATCATTGCAACCCGTAGAGAGAAGGAGCGTAAAAATGGCTGACAGCATTACAACCCGTATTTCCCGTCTGATTGCCGGCGGTGCGCATGCCTTGCTTGATCGTGCTGAGAATCTGGCGCCGGAAGCGTCGATGATGCAATCGATACGCGAAATTGAACAGGTTGCCGATGAGGTTCGCGGCGATTTGGGTCGAGCCGAAGCCGGAAAACACCTGGCATTGAGCCAGATGGCGCGCCTGAACGCCGAGCATGAAACACTCTCAGCCCAGATTGACGCCGCTTTGGCGAATGGCCGTGAAGATCTGGCGCGAACGGCGATTGGTCGCCAGGCGGATATTGAAGATTTGCTGCCTGTGTTGCAGAAAAATTTCGATGAACAGTCTGACCAGGCAAAAGAGCTGGAGAGTTATGTCGTTGCGCTGCTTGCCAAAAAACGTGAATTGGAACAACTGCTTGCCGATTATCATGCACGTCTAGGCCGTGCGCCTTCAGCGGCGGATGTTGCGGAAACCCATGATGACGGATACGGGCGTCAGATGCGCGCGGACGGCGCGGCGGCTTCATTTGGCCGGGTATTGGCGCGTCAGACCGGAGCGACCGGGCTGACCTCCGGGCTGGTGGGGGATGCGGGCAGACTCAAGGAAATCGCCGAACTGCAACGTGAGCACCGAATCAGTGAGCGTCTGGCAACGATCAAGGCGGCCAAGGCGCTGCCGGATGCGTCTGTGCCGGATTGACCTGACCGGAAGTTGCGATGGAACTCTTTTTTGTCCCGCAATCCTGGCCTTTTCTGCTGGCGCTCATGTTGTTGATTGCCCTGGCAGTGATCGAGGGGCTGGCGCTATTGCTTGGCTTCAGCCTTTCGGGCTGGCTCGACGAGCTGATCCCCGATCCATCGGTGGGTGAGAGCGCCGGCTTTTTCGACGCATGGCTTGGCTGGCTGCATGTTGGCAAGGTGCCGGTGTTGATTATTTTCGCCATCTTGCTGACGGCATTCTCGGTACTTGGTTTTGTGCTCAATGGCCTCGTTCAGGCATTGTTTGGCTTCTATTTGCCGAGTTTCGTCGCGGCGGTCGCCGCCTTTTGCGGCGCCCTGCCGGTTGTGCGGATTTCTGCCGCAGCCATTGCCCGCCTCGTCCCCTACGACGAAAGTAGCGCCGAGCCGCTGGAAAATCTGGTCGGGCATGTGGCGGTCATCATCAACGGCACGGCGCGCAAAGGGTATCCTGCGCAGGCGCGGGTCAAAAATGCACACGGCCGGACGCTCTATGTCCATGTCGAGCCGGATGGCGAAGATGTTTCGCTCAATTCCGGTGAATCGGTGCTGCTGGTCAAACAGATTTCCGGTTCGCGTTTTCTGGTGATTGCCAATCCGCATCCGGAGTTGTTGTAAAACCACTGATGCAGGGAAATTTGCGTTGATTTCATAACCAGTTTTTAAGGGAGCTATGATGAATCTCGTCACGATCGTTGTTCTGGCCGTCGCCATTCTCGTCGGCCTGCTGCTTGTCGGTTTAGTGCTTTCGCGCCTTTATCAGCGCGCTTCGAAGGAGCTGGCTTTTGTGCGGACGGGGCTGGGTGGACAAAAGGTCGTCATGGACGGTGGCGCCATTGTGCTTCCGGTCTTCCATGAGATCGTGCACATCAATATGAATACCCTCAAGCTCGAAGCGTCCCGCGCCGGAGCGGATAGCCTGATTACGCTTGATCGTCTGCGTGTCGACGCCGTCGCCGCCTTCTTTGTGCGCGTCATCCCCAGTTCGGAAGGCGTTGCCAATGCAGCGCAAACGCTGGGGCAACGAACCATGGCGCCCAATTCGCTGAAGGAGCTGGTCGAAGACAAGTTCGTCGATGCGCTGCGCGCCGCGGCGGTTTCGATGAGCATGCACCAGTTGCTCGACAAGCGCGCCGATTTCATTCAGGCGGTGCAGAATGCCGTCTCCGAGGATTTGCTGAAAAATGGCCTGGAACTTGAATCGGTCAGCCTGACCCGTCTTGACCAGACACCGATCAAATTCTTTGATGCCCAGAACGCTTTTGATGCCGAAGGCCTGACCAAGCTGACGCAACAGACGCAGCAACGCGCCAAGGAGCGCAACGAAATCGAACAGGATACGTCGGTGGCGATCGCCCAGAAAAACTACGAGGCGACCCAGCTCAAGCTCAATATCGAAAAGGAAGAGACATTTGCCACCTTGCAGCAGCAACAAGAGGTGGCAGAGCGCCATGCCCAGCAAGCGGCTGAAGTGGCGGCAGTGACGGCGCAGCGCGAGCGCGAGGCGAAGCAGGCCAAGATTGACGCCGAACGTTTGGTGCAGGAGGCCGAGGTTGAAAAGGATCGTGCGGTTCAACAGCGCCAGATTGAGGCCGACCGTGAAGTGAAGGTAGCGAAGATCGAACAGGAAAAGCGGACGACGCTTGCCGATCAGGACAAACTGATCTCTATCGCCGAGAAATCGAAGGCGCAGTCTGAGGCCGAAAAGCAGGCCAATGAAGCGCGCGCTTTGGCCGCGCGCGCCGAGGAAGAGGTTAAGACGGCGCGCGAAGTGGCGATTGCCGAGCGCGAAAAGCAGATTGCTATCGTCGCTGCTGAGCAGACGGCGCAACAGGGCGCTATCGGCATTCGCATTGCGGCCGAGGCGGAAAAAGATGCCGCAGAAAATCATGCCGAGGCGGTCAAGATCAAAGCCGAGGCGCAGCAGGTTCAGTATCAGGTCGAGGCCAACGGCATCGAAATGCGCAATGCCGCACTGAATACGCTGGCGGCCGAGCAGATTGCCATGCAAATCAAGATGAAGCTGCTCGACGCCTTGCCCGGAATCATTATGGCGTCGGTGAAGCCGATGGAAAAAATCGACGGTATCAAGATTGTGCAGGTCGACGGCCTGAATCGTGGCGGCCGCGGCGCGGCGGGCGAAGCGGCTTCTACCGGCAGCGGCAATCTTGCCGAGCAGGCGGTTTCGGCGGCGTTGGCTTATCGTGCGCAGCAGCCGATTCTCGATGCCGTATTAGGCGAGATCGGTATGAAAGGCGGCGACCTCAATGGTCTGGTTGAGGCGGTACGTCAGGAGATTGCGCCATCGCCCAAGGAAGACAATTCACCGTCAAAGAAACGCTAGAAGCAATGTAGGCCCGGACAGGACATCCATACTGTCCAGCAAAATTGCAGGCGCTTTACGCTCGCGCCGTCTCTTGACGATTATGCGCCCCTATTTTCGTCAGGGGTCGGGTCGAGGTGCGCGATTTTACTGTGCTGGGTGCGTGCTGCTAAATGGTTCTGGGGCAGGGTCTCGCTTATCCGGCCTATCATGGCCGCGTGCTGCAGTGAATCCGCGAGCGCTTTTACCGTATTTCTGAAGGGGTGCCGACCCGCAGATACGATTTGAATTTTGTGCGCGTTATTTTCCGGATGAAGTGGATTGCCGCCAGCACGGTTGTTGAACCGGCAGGCGGCTTGGGCGCTGTGTCGCCGTTATGGTTTTGCGGCGGGCTTGTGCTGAACCCAGAGTACGTCGCCGCGGCCGGAGGCCCGGTTCAGCGTGCGACCGAGGACGAACATCAGATCGGATAGGCGGTTGAGGTATTTGCGCGCGTATTCGGAAAGCGGCTCGTTGTTGCCGAGACTGACGACGCGGCGTTCAACGCGGCGGCAAACCGAGCGGACAAGGTGCGCCAGCGCTGCGGCACGCGTGCCGCCGGGCAGAATGAATTCCTTGAGCGGCGGCAGTTCGGCGTTAAAGTCGGCGACCAGTTGTTCGAGGCGCAGAATGTGCGTCTCGCCGATGGTGGCATAGCCGGGGATGGAAATTTCACCGCCCAGATCAAACAGATCGTTCTGCACTTGCAGCAAGGGCTGGCGGATGGTTTCCGGCAGATCTTCGGCAAGCAGTACGCCCAGCGTCGAGTTGAGTTCATCAACCTCGCCGATGACATCGATGCGCTGGCAGTCTTTGGGGACGCGCGACCCATCGCCGAGGCCAGTGGTGCCGGCATCGCCGGTACGGGTGACAATTTGTGAGAGACGGTTGCTCATAGGACTATTCCCAAGGAAAATAGATGGAAGACGGTAGAAAAAAGCGGTGTCTCATACCGTGATCTGATTATAGCGGAAGGCGTCGGTGCGGATACCGACTCAATGGAATATGCAGGAAGATGTTAAAAAAGCAGACGGCGATTAGTATTGATGCCTGTGTTGCGCAGCATCAGGGCGACCGCGCCGAACAACAGGATCGTGTGGTCCTGCTTTCGCACCCGAGCGGTGACCTTGTGCTGGCCGTTGTGGCGGATGGCATGGGCGGTCATGCCGGCGGGGCGCTTGCCGCACAGCAGGTCATCCATACGGCACGCGGCAATTTCGAGCGTTATTTTGTACGCCATGAATCGCCGCAACAGCTGTTCGAAGCCAATATTAACGAAGCGCACATGCTGATCAAAGCCTTGCGCTTCGTCAATGAAAAAGATCCGCACAGTACGGCCGTGATGCTGCTGCTGCAATCCAATAAGGCGACTTGGGCGCACTGTGGCGACAGCCGCCTGTACCATTTCCGCGGGAAGCGTCTGCTATCGAGGACAACGGATCATTCCTATGTCGAATTTTTGGTGGCCAATGGTTTGCTTTCGCCGAACGAGGCGGAAAAACATCCGCGCCGTAATGTGCTCGTGACCTCGCTGGGCGGCATCGAAGCACCGTATATTGATTATGGAGAAGCGAACGATCTGCGGGTGGGTGACGCTTTCTTGCTGTGTTCGGACGGCCTCTGGGATTACTTTACAGACGCCGAGCTTGGCCTGGTTGTCACCAAACTATCCGCGCGTAGGGCGTGTGATGCGCTGATTGCCCAGGCAAGAGTGCGGGCGCAAGGCATCGGGGACAATGTTTCGGTGGCGGTGCTCAAATTGGTGGGGAATCCGCCGCCCACGCGCCCGACAGATTCCCGCAAACGCAGGGGAACTTCCAAATCTTCCAGGCGGCATAAGCCGATGGATGCGAAATAACTGGAAGATGGCGAGCCAGGCTGGGATAGGGCGGGAAAACGCGGGGAAGGGCGGAAAAATAACCTTGATGACTTTGCGAAGTGGCTTGGATGGCGACGGCGGAAAGTGCTAGGTCAGAACGGCGCAGAGTCCGGCCGCCGGTCAATCTCGCAGGTTCGATTATTGGCCGGAATGTTGATCAGGATTGGCCTTGTTGGGCGAGCGTTGACCGCCTAACAGTGCGGCAAGCGGCTTGCGCTTCCGGTCAAGGCCGGGGGCGGCGGATGCCCGTGTTTGCCCGGCGGCAGATGGTGCGCTCTGCCTGGGTTCGTAGGGTTTGCTGAAGTCAAAGCCGTCGGGCGCGATTGTGCTGATCGGCGCTGGTGCCCCGGATGCCTTGATCGCACGGCGCCCACGCGTCGATGATGTAGCGGATACCTCGTGGCCGGCTGTACGCGACGAGCGTTTTTTCTTTCCGCTCGGTGGGTATTCATAGTCCTCATCCGGCGCATAACCGGGAATGATGATCTGCTCAATAGGTTTTTTGATGAGCTTTTCGATGTCGACGAGATAGCGCACCTCATCGGCAGTGACCAGGGAAACGGCGGTGCCATGCTTGCCGGCGCGCCCGGTGCGGCCGATGCGGTGGATATAGTCTTCGGGCGTATGCGGCAGCTCGTAGTTGATGACATGCGGCAGATCGTCGATATCCAGCCCGCGTGCGGCAACGTCGGTGGCAACGAGCACATGCGTCGTGCCTTCCTTGAAGGATTCGAGGGCTTTCAGACGATCGCTCTGGCTCTTGTTCCCGTGGATTGAATCTGCTGCGATGCCGGCCCGCTGAAGTTCCCGGGCAAGCCGGTTGGTCTCGATTTTCGTCCGTGTGAAGACCAGTACTTGCGTGAACTCTTTCGAACGCAGCAGCTTGACGAGCAGTGCGCGTTTGGCGGTCGCTGCGACCGGGTGCACGCGATGTTCGATGGTTTCCGATACCGTGTTGCGCTGTGCCACTTCGATCAGCGTCGGCGCGTGGAGCATTTTGTCGGCGAGCTTTTTGATTTCTTCCGAAAAAGTGGCCGAGAACAACAGGCTTTGCCGCTGCGCGGGCAGCAGTTTGATGATACGTGTGACATCGGGGATAAAGCCCATGTCGAGCATGCGGTCGGCTTCGTCAAGCACCAGCGCCTGTACTTGGCCAAAATTCAGGCATTTTTGCTCGACCAGATCGAGCAGGCGGCCAGGGGTGGCGACAAGCACTTCGACCCCGCGGCGGATTTCCTCAATCTGCGGCTTGATGTCGACACCGCCGAAAGTGCATAGACTGCGGATCGGTAAATATCTGGCGTAAGTCACGATAGACTCGTAGACCTGAATGGCCAGCTCACGCGTCGGTGCAAGAATGAGGACGCGTACGGGATGGCGCGCGGGTGAGGGGCTGTTGCTGGTGAACGGCAGGATGCGTTGCAGAAGCGGCAGCGCGAACGCCGCTGTTTTGCCGGTGCCGGTCTGGGCGCCGCCCATGAGATCGCGTCCGGAAAGTACGATGGGGATGGCTTGCGCCTGGATCGGCGTCGGCTGCGTGTAACCCTCGTCGGCAATGGCTTTCAGGAGTTCTGGCGCGAGGCCGAGTTCATCAAACCGCATCGGGAGCGCCTGTAGGTAAATGATGCAAATACATAGACATAGGCGATGGATTATACACGCATAGACATAGTGTATCCGGCTGACGACGCACACGCCGCCGCCATGTCATTTGGGGGCGGACAAGCGATGCCTCTGTCCTTATAATGGCATCTTTCATTCTGAAGGAATAAAAAATGCGTAAAACATGGCTGGCAATTTCGCTGACGACGCTGGGCGCCTTTGTCTTTTCTTCCTCACTGATTGCTGCGCCGGCGCGCGGCAAGGCCAAGGCGCCCCGTAAAGCGCCGGCCGCTGCCGTGCCGGCCGGCGGCCCGGCTGAAATTGCGCTCGGCCATCAGCTCGAAGAAGATCGCGTGGCACGCATCATGCCCCTGATCGATGCCTTCAACAATCAGCATAAAGACGTGCGGGTGACGCTGGTGCGCCGTGCGGCGGGCGAAGCGCCCAAACAGTTGAATCTGGTGACGAGCGCCGAACGGGAACAGTTTGTCGCACAGCGTGCGCGTTTCAAACCGCTGCATGCGATCATGAAGGCGGCAAAAATCCCGTTCGATGCCCGTAAGCTCTCGCCTGCTTTGCGCGAAGGCCTGGTCGATGGACGCGGCCAGTTGTCGGCCCTACCGCTGGCATTTTCGACGCCGGTGCTCTATATCAACAAAGCCGCGTTTCGCAAGGCGGGCCTGAATCCCGACACGCCGCCGAAGACCTGGGAGCAGATGCAGGATACGGCGGGCGCGCTGTACGCTTCGGGCGTCACCTGCCCCTTCACGACTTCATGGCCGGTGTGGGTGTTTATCGATAACCTGAGCGCCTGGGACGGCGTCAGCGTCAGCGATGCCAAAGGTCGGCCGACGTTCAACAGCCTGCCGCAGGTCAAGCACATCGCCATGATGGCTTCCTGGGTTAAAGCCAATTATTTCCATCCGGCCGGCCGCCGCGACGAGGGCGATAAGCGCTTTGCCAGCGGCGAATGCGCAATGCTGACCAGCACCTCTTCGCTCTATCCGCAGCTGCTGGCGAACAAGACGGTCGAAGCGGGCGTTTCTGCATTGCCGTATCACGATGATGTTTATGGCGCACCGAAAAACACGCTGGCCGACGGCGCCTCACTGTGGGCGCTCGACAAGCTCAGCCCTGCGGAAACCCGCGGTGTCGCACAGTTTGTGAACTATCTGCTCAGCCCGGAAGTGCAGATTAACATGACGACGGCCGGCGGTTTTCTGCCGCTGACGCCCGTGGCTAAGGCGACTGCCTCCAGCCGTCTGCTGAACCAGGATATGGCGGCGTTGCGCGTGGCGGAAGGACAGTTGAGCCAGCATGCCGTCATGCCGAAGCTGCGTCCGGCGCAGAACGAACGAATGCGTATCGTGATCGACGAGGAGCTGGAAGCCGTCTGGGCGAATCGCAAACCGGCCAAGGAAGCGCTGGATAACGCCGTGGCGCGGACGCAAGCGCTGTCGTCTGCGGGCGCACGTGCACCGGCAAAGGGCAAGCGCCGCAAATAAGCCCGCTTTTACTTCGCCCGGTCGCCTCGCTGGTGGCTGCGTCCGGGTTGAAAACCCCGCCCGTGAGGCGGGGTTTTTGTTAGTGCTGCGCCAGCGTGACCTAATCCTTTTTTTGCCCGGTTGCTGCGCGCCGTCGCTGCGGGCGGCATGGGCGGAGCCATTCGGCAGTGTTAGAATCTGCAACCCATCTGCAACCCTTATGCTTCTTCCGTAACGCCTTCTTCCGTCTCGGGAAAAAATCAATGAAAAGCGCTGAAATCCGCGAAAAATTCCTTAAATTTTTTGAATCCAAAGGGCATCAGATTGTCGCTTCCAGCTCGCTGGTGCCCGCCAACGACCCCACGCTCATGTTCACCAACAGTGGCATGGTGCAGTTCAAAGACGTGTTTCTCGGCACCGACAAACGCCCTTACAAACGCGCCACCAGCGTGCAGGCTTGCCTGCGCGCGGGCGGTAAGCACAACGACCTGGAAAGCGTCGGTTACACGGCGCGCCACCACACTTTCTTCGAGATGCTGGGCAACTGGAGCTTTGGCGACTACTTCAAGAAAGAAAGCCTGCAATGGGGCTGGGAGCTGCTCACCCAGGTGTATGGCCTGCCGCCCGAAAAGCTGCTCGCCACCGTCTATTACGAAGACGACGAGGCCTACGACATCTGGACGAAAGTCATCGGCCTGCCGCCCGAGCGCGTGATTCGCATCGGCGACAACAAGGGCGGCAAATACAAAAGCGACAACTTCTGGATGATGGCCGACACCGGCCCCTGCGGCCCGTGCAGCGAAATCTTTTACGACCACGGCCCGCACATCCCCGGCGGCCCGCCCGGCAGCCCCGATGAAGACGGCGACCGCTTCATCGAAATCTGGAACCACGTGTTCATGCAGTTCGAAATGCACGAAGACGGTAGTGTCACAAAACTGCCCGCGCCCTGCGTCGATACTGGCATGGGGCTGGAGCGCGTGGCCGCCATTTTGCAGGGTGTGCACAGCAATTACGAAATCGACCTGTTCCAAAAACTGATTCAGGCCGCCGCGCGCGAAACCGGCGTGCCCTACAGCCAGGACGTGCCCAGTCTGAAAGTGATTGCCGACCACATCCGCGCTTGCGCCTTTCTGATTGCGGATGGCGTCATTCCCTCCAACGAAGGCCGCGGCTACGTGCTGCGCCGCATCATCCGCCGCGCCATCCGACACGGTTACAAGCTGGGGCAGAAGCAGCCCTTCTTCTACAAACTCGTGCCTGATTTGGTGCAGGAAATGGGCGGCGCCTACTCGCACCTGAAAGAGCAGCAAACCCGCATCATGGAGGCGCTGCGCGATGAAGAAGTGCGTTTTGGCGAAACGCTGGAAAACGGCATGGAGTTGTTTAACAAAGTGCTAGCGGGTATGAAGTTCCTGAAGCTCGAAAGCCTGCTGCCCGCCGAAGGTATGGAAGAACCGCTGAAACTGAAAACGGCAGATGGTATTGAATTCTTTGCCGTCTCACGCAGCGTAGCCGGGCGCAAGCAGGTTGTCCTCTCCACGCGGGAAACCGGTCGTCTTAACGAAAAACTGGTCGTCGATTTGAAAGACGTTTTGGATAACGCCGACCAGCCCAAAGCCGAAGATAAACGCCCGTTTGCCGTTGCCCTTGAAACCTATCTGGAAGCCAACATCGCCAACAGCAAGCTCATCATGCCCGGCGAGCACATCTTCAAGCTATACGACACCTACGGCTTCCCCTACGACCTGACCGCCGATATGGCGCGTGAGCTGGGCATTGATCTGGACAAAGACGGTTTTGAGCGCGAAATGCAATCTCAGCGCGCCCGTGCCCGCGCCGCCGGCAAGTTCAAGATGGATAAACTGCTCGAATATGAAGGCGAGGCGGGCGTTTTTACCGGCTATGAGGAAATGGCCCACGACGCTTGCCGCGTCGTTGCGCTGTACGCTGATGGCGCCAGCACAGACGAACTGAAAGCGGGGCAGGCCGGCGTGGTCGTGCTCGACACCACGCCTTTCTACGCCGAAAGCGGCGGCCAGGTGGGCGATGCCGGCCGGCTCACCGCCCCCGGCGTGATGTTTGAAGTGGCCGACACGCAAAAAATCAAGGCCGGCGTGCACGGCCATCACGGTGTGCTCACACAGGGCGTGCTCAAGGTAGGCGATGCCGTGCAGGCGCAGGTCGATGCCGCGCGCCGCGCTGCCACCATGCGCAACCACAGCGTCACCCACCTCATGCACAAGGCCCTGCGCGAAGTGCTGGGCGATCATGTGCAGCAAAAAGGTTCGCTGGTCGATGCGGATAAAACCCGTTTTGACTTCACGCACGGCGCGCCCGTCACGCCACAGCAGATCGCTGAAGTCGAACGCCGCGTAAATGCCGGAATCCTCGCCAATACCGCCACTCAGGCGCGCCTCATGACTATCGATGAGGCCCGCACAACCGGCGCCATGATGCTCTTTGGCGAAAAATACGGCGAGACCGTGCGCGTGCTCGATATTGGCGATAGCCGCGAATTGTGCGGCGGCACGCATGTGGCGCGCACGGGCGATATCGGTCTGTTCAAGATTGTGGCCGAATCCGGCGTCGCTGCCGGCATTCGCCGCGTGGAAGCCATCACCGGCCTCAATGCCTTGCACTGGGCGCAGGCGACCGAAGGCACCGTGCAGGCCGCCGCCGCCGCCCTGCATACGCCTGCCGCCGATCTGGAAGGCCGCCTGCAGCAAACGCTTGACCATGTCAGGGCGCTGGAAAAAGAAATTGCCATGCTCAAGGGCAAGCTGGCCGCCTCGCAAGGCGACGAACTTGCCGCCCTGGCCGTCGATGTTGGCGGCGTCAACGTACTGACCGCGCGGCTGGACGGGGCCGACGCCAAAACCCTGCGCGAGACGCTGGACAAACTCAAGGACAAACTTAAAACCGCTGCCATCGTGCTCGCCGCCGTGGAGGGCGACAAAGTGCAACTGGCCGCCGGCGTGACCAAAGACCGCGTGGGCAAAATCAAAGCCGGCGAACTCGTCAACTTCGTCGCCCAGCAGGTCGGCGGCAAAGGCGGCGGCAAGCCCGATATGGCCATGGCCGGCGGCAGCGATGCCAGCAAACTGCCTGCCGCACTACACAGCGTGCAGGGCTGGGTGGCGGAGCAATTGAGTTAACGCCAGCGAAAGGACGTGCAGCATGGCAACAAAGTCCAATCAAAGCAAACAAACCGTCTTTGAACAAGGGGCACAGTGGATTCGAGCAGACTTTCATCTGCATACCCGCGCGGATCGCGAGTTCAAATACACAGGCGATGACAACTTTTACAACAGCAACTATGTGGATGCGTTGGAGCAAGCGGGCATTCGCCTTGGCATCATCACCAATCACAACAAGTTCGACTTCGAGGAATTCAAGGCGCTGCGCAAGACGGCCCAGAAGAAGGGCATTGCGTTGTTGCCTGGCGTCGAGCTGTCGGTCAATGACGGAGCCAATGGCATTCATACTTTGATTGTCTTTTCCGACGACTGGTTGGCCGATGGTCATGACCATATCAATCCCTTCTTGAGCGTCGCGTTCAAAGGAAAAGTCCCCGCCCAGTACGAGCAGGAAAATGGTCGATCTTCGCTGTCGCTGGTGAACGCCATTGAGGAGTTGGAAAGCTACCACCGCGACTTCTTCCTTGTCTTTGCCCATGTCGAAGCGCCAAGCGGACTTTGGGGCGAGCTGGATGGGGGACGTCTTGCCGAACTGGGTCAGAACGAATTATTCCGCCGTCGCACGCTCGGCTTTCAGAAGGTACGCACGCACGATGGTGCAGGCAAAAACAAACCTTGTCGCACCAAGATTCAAAGCTGGTTGCAGAGCTGGTACCCGGCAGAGCTGGAGGGCAGCGACCCCAAGCGCATCGATGAAATTGGCCAAGGTAAAGCCTGTTACCTTAAGCTGGGAGAACTGTCTTTCGAGGCAGTCAAGTTTGCCTTGAGCGATCCTGACTCGAGGGTTGCTACAGAGCCGCCCAAACATCAGGCGTCGCACATCCGCAGTATTCACTTTGACGGAGGCATCCTCGATGGGCAAACATTGCATTTCTCCCCTGAACTGAACACGCTGATCGGCATCAGGGGCAGCGGCAAATCATCCATTCTGGAGGCGGTGCGCTATGCCCTCGACATTCCCCGTGGCGAGAAGGCGCAGGATACTAGATACAAGGATGAGCTGATCCGCCACACTCTGGGGAGCGGTGGCAAGGTGACGCTGACGGCTTGCGATTTATACGGACAGGAATTCAGCATCTCACGCATCTTCCGAGAGGCGCCGAACGTCTACTTGGACGGTAAGTTGCAGCCCGGCGTGTCTATTCGTGAAACCGTGCTGCGCCGCCCGATCTACTTCGGGCAGAAAGATCTTTCCAGTACTGGCGAAGGCTTTGAAACCGATTTGGTCGAGAAACTGGTGGGCGAAAAACTGCGCGTGCTGCGGGGTGAAATCGAAACCCAACGCCAGCATGTGCGCGATGCGGCGCAGCGCTGGCTCAAACTCAGCAATACCGCCGAACTCAAGCGCGATTACGAATCCCAGCTCACCGATGCCAATTTTCGGCTGAAGAAGTTCGAAGAGTACGGCGTTGCCGACAAGCTTCAGAAGCGTCTTGGCTTCCAGCAGGACGCGGCTGCGCTGAAACGCGTGAATGAGCGGGCAGACAATTTCGTGCTTGCAATAGGCCAATTGATCGCCGAGCATGAGGATGAGTTGCGTAACGCTATGAGCTACGTGTCCAAGCAGAACAAGGACTTCTTTACGGCTTACTACGTCGAGTTTGCCAACCTCATTGCCAAGGTCGATCAACTCAAGCAAATCGAGCAGGAGGCCCGCGCGATTTCCGCCCGTCTGCAAGCTAAACAAGGTGAATTCGACAGCGCGCGCCTAAGTCTTCAGGAAGAGTTCGCCCAGGTCGAGCGGCAACTGGCTCAGGAGCTCAAGCAGACCGGCATGACAGCCATCCAGCCGGACGACTTCCTGACCCAGCAGCAGCGCAAAACCAAGGCCGAGCAAATGCTGGAGGCACTGGCCAAGCAGGAAAACCAGCAAAGCAGCATCCGTGACGCACTGCTTGCCGAAGTCGATAAGCTCAACGAGCTTTGGCTGCGCGAGTTCAACACCATCAAGGTCGAGTTGGATCGCGTCAATGCAAACCACAGCGCGTTGCAGATCGAGGCCGACTTCAAGGGCGACAAGGAAGCCGCCATCGATTTTATGCAACAGCTTTTTAAGGGCAGCAATATCCGAGAGACTACCCTGCGAGCTGTCATGCAGGATTACGCCGACTTTGGTGGCCTGTTGCGAGCTTTGCCAGAGGCGTTGACCAAAGCGGGTAGCACGCCGCAGGTTTTCGAAAAGACCTTCATGCAGAACTTAGTCGAGTTCGTCACTTGGCAGGTGCCCAACCGTTTCGTTATCCGCTATCGCGGCAAGGAATTGCAGCATCACTCGCTCGGGCAGCGTGCTTCAGCGCTGCTGTTGTACGTGCTTAGCCAGCGCCAGAACGATGTGATCATCATCGACCAGCCGGAAGACGATCTGGACAACCAGACTATCTACGACGATGTGATCAAGCTGCTGCGTGAGATGAAGCCTCACACTCAATTCATCTTCGCCACCCACAACGCCAATTTCCCGGTACTGGGAGATGCGGAGCAAGTCCACGCCTGTCGCTATCAGGATGAGAAAGTTGTCGTACAAAGCGGCAGCATTGACGCCCGCCCAGTGCAGGATGCCATCATCAACATCATGGAAGGAGGCCAGGAAGCCTTCAACCGGCGTAAAGAGGTTTACAACCTATGGAAGTCACAGATTTGATCGAGTGCTTAAGCCGTGGCGAAGACAGCCGCCATCAGTTCAAGGAGAACTTCACCAATGCCGATTCGCTGGCTGCGGAGATCGTGGCTTTCAGTAATACCATCGGCGGCCAGATTTTCATTGGTGTGCGCAACGATGGCTCGGTACTGGGGCTGTCTACCGTAGACATTGATCGTCTGAACCAGCTCATTTCAAACAGTGCTTCACAAAATGTACGGCCTGCTGTAAATCCGCTTACGGAGAATGTTGCGCATCCCAATGGCACTGTGATGGTGGTTACCATTGCTGAAGGTGTCAGTAAGCCCTACATGGACAAGAACGGTGCCATCTGGGTGAAAAACGGCTCGGACAAGCGCCGAGCCACCTCGCGTGAGGAAATCCAGCGTCTGTTTCAGCAGGCGGGTTTGGTGCATGCCGATGAAACACCCGTGGAGAGCTTGAGCGCGGGAGATGTGGATATGCCCTATTTCGAAGCATTTTTCCAGCGGCAGTTCGGCGTGTCGCTCGCTCAGCATGACCAGCCGTTGCCGCAGTTACTGACCAATATGAACCTGATGAACCAGGGGCAGCTCAATGTGGCGGGTAGCTTGCTGTTTGCCAAAGCGCCGCAGTTTGCGCTGCCTGCCTTCATCGTCAAGGCTGTGGCCTTTGTCGGTAACGAGATCGAAGACCAGCGCTACATCGACAGTCGCGACATCAGCGGCAAGCTGGCCGATGTGTTCCAGCAGACGCTGGGCTTCATCGTCGCCAATACTCGCGCTACCCAGGGTGATCAGGGCTTCAACTCTCAGGGGCAGCCCGAAATTCCTCGTATTGTCTGGGAAGAGCTTCTTGTTAATGCGCTTATTCACCGCTACTACTTCATCAATGCGCCGGTGAGGGTGTTGGTTTTTGTCAATCGTGTCGAGATCATCAGTCCCGGCCACTTGCCTAACAACCTGACCATCGAAAACATCAAGGCTGGCAACTCCAACATGCGCAATCCCATCCTTGCTTCTTTTGCGGCAAAGCTTCTTCCCTATCGTGGGCTAGGTAGTGGTGTGCGACGAGCTTTGCAGGCTTGGCCGCAGATTGACCTGATTGATGACCGGGACAGTAATTTATTCAAGGCTGTTGTTATTCGATCGCAAAGGTAAGTTGCATCATTGGCGGCTAATTAAATGGCCGTTGCTGTGAAATGACACTATTTGAGGAGGTGGAGGAGTGTGTCTTTTAAACTAGAACTTTCGCGTCTTGCATTTGATAAGAATGCGAATACAAAAACCAGCTGATGAAAGCGACAGGAACAGCCCCTGTGCTTGGTTGGGGTGTGACAGAGCAGATGCACAGGTCAGGCTGCTGATTAGACTGCTACACAAATCATTGCGCGCGCGGCAAAGTAAAAAACAGCACGGATAACAAAAATCGTTTGTGTGTTAGCACCCCATCGGCTACTCCGCCATGATCATCCACAGCCTGCTCGATACCGATCTGTACAAATTCACCATGATGCAGGTGGTGCTGCACCAGTTCCCTAGTGCGCAAGTGGAGTACAAGTTCAAGTGCCGCAACTCCGGCGTGCAGCTGGCGCCGTATGTGGAAGAAACCCGCGAGGAAATCCGCCATTTGTGTAAGCTGCGCTTCAGCGAAGAAGAGCTGGGCTACTTACGCGCGCTGCGCTTCATCAAGAGCGACTTTGTGGATTTTCTGGGCCTGTTCAAGCTCAACGAAAAATACGTAAGTCTGGCCATCATCAACGAGATGTACTTTCGCAACACTCAGTCGCAGCCCGATGTGGCCGAGGGCTACCGCCGCCGGCGTGACCAAAGACCGCGTGGGCAAAATCAAGGCGGGCGAACTTGTCAACTTCGTCGCCCAGCTCCTCCATCTTGTCCATTCGCCGGCACCCGTTTTTACGCCGGCGGCGTGCATGGGCAGACGGGGCACGGAGAATGCATAAAGGACTGACATGACGCACCGGCCTTCGACTACCGAGCAGATTGTTATCCGCGGCGTGCGCCACAACATCCGGCATTGGCGTGTTCCGGCCGGGCGGGAGGGGCACACAGGGCAGGATGCGCCTGTCGTCTTTTTCCTGCATGGCTGGATGGATGCCTCGCCGACCTTCCAGTTCGTCGTCGATGCGCTGCTGTCCGACTGGCATGTCATCGCGCCGGACTGGCGCGGCTACGGCGATTCGGAATGGCTCTTGCGTCCGTACTGGTTTTCCGATTACTACGCCGACCTGCACGAAATTCTTGCCTACTATTCGCCCGAACGTCCGGCGCGGCTGGTCGGCCACAGCATGGGTGCAAACATTGCGGCAATTTATGCCGGTGCTTGTCCGGGGCGCGTTGCGCAGCTGGTCATGCTTGATTTTCTCGGCTTAAAACCGGCGGTCAATGATGCGCCGGTGCTGATCGGCAAATGGCTGCGCCATCTTGCCCGCACACCGGCGGGCAGCGTGTATGCCGACAGCGAGGCATTCGCCGCCCGCTTCATGCAAATGAATCCACGCCTGAGCCGGGCGCGGGCACAGTTTCTGGCGCGGCATCTTGGCCATCGCCGTGATGATGGCCGGATCGAAATGGCCTGCGATCCTTGGCATCGCGTACCCTCGCCGTTGCCTTACCACGCCGAGGACAATCTGGCGAGCTGGCGACGAATTGCCGCGCCGGTGTTGCTGGTGATTGCCGATCATGGCTACGCGATGCTGCGTTTCGGCAGCGACCCGGCGGAATTCAAGCGGCGTGTCGAGTGTTTCCGTGATGTGCGCCTTGTGCGGGTTGCCGAGGCCGGACACAATCTCCAGCATGATCAGCCGGAGCACGTCGCTCAAGCGATCGAAGCCTTCCTGACGCGGGATTAAAGCGGCCTCCTTTGCCAGAATACGGCGTTGCTGTGTTGGTCAGGCCTTGCCGTATTGCTCAATCTGCTGCTGCCGCGCTCGCCGGCAGAAGCGCCCCGCAACCCCGCGCAAACAGGTCAGAAAACATAAATCGTGCTGAAGCCCTTTAAACACAAGGGCTTCAGCGCATCAAAAAACATAATGACTGCTTCGCTCGCTTTTTTAAAGGGGAGCTGCCCAAAGGGCTGAGGGGTTAACAGCCTATTTTTTACACGGCAAAGTCGAGCCGCTATATTTTGGTTGTCTCAAATATGGGTGCCTTGCCCGTTAGCCCTTTGTTTATAAGGGTTCCAGAGGCGCCTGCCCGGAGCGCCTTCATCCATGCAGGTTTTGGAAGTACCCGCCCGCAAACACCCTATCCACGCGGGGTTCATAAATGTGCCCCGAAAGCCTCATAGCGGCTCGACTTTGC
>ERZ773065.62-NODE-62-length-71634-cov-5.809371_pt1 | contig 71634 bp, 63 predicted proteins | sample MGYA00580623_ERZ773065 | MGnify/ENA primary metagenome ERZ773065 (study PRJEB29015, sample SAMEA2738017) | human oral metagenome | biome: human oral; feature: human-associated habitat; material: dental | place: China | collected 2047 ... | reverse complement strand
GCAGATAGTACGAGCAGTACGGCAAGGCCAGGCCAACACAGCAACGCCGTATTTTGGCGAAGGAAGCCGCTATTTCAGGCTTTACCCGTGTTTTCGAGATATTCGATGACCAGTTGCAGGTTCTGCACGCCGTTGAATTCGTTGATGGATAGCCGGTAAACGGCGCGAATCGTGCCGTGGACGGCATCGCTGAAGTTGAAGCAGATGGCGTCGAACAGCGCCGCGCCCTTGCGCAAACGCAGCTTTAGGTGCCTGTCTTTGAGCAGACGTTGGTGTTCGACGACGAATTCGTCGGCAAATAGCGGCGGCGGAAAGCTTTGTCCCCAGACTTCTTCATCCAGCATTTTCGCCGTTTCGAGCGACAGATAGCCCGTTTCCAGCGCGCCGTCGGTTTCCAGCGTGCGGGTCAGCGCGGCGGGGTCGAGCAGTTCACGGGCCACGTCGACCAGACATGCCCGGAAGCGGGGGAAATCCGCCTCCATGATGCTTGCGCCAGCGGCCATGGCGTGCCCGCCAAAACGCTTGAGCAGGCCGGGCGCGCGTTTGTCGATCAGGTCGAGGGCATCGCGCAGGTGCAGGCTAGGAATCGAGCGGCCGGAGCCTTTCAGTTCGCTGTCGGCGGCAGGCGCGTCGGCAGCGGGCACTGAGTTTTCAGAATCTTCACCCCGGTCAGGTCGCTGTCCTTCGCTGCGCGCAAAGACGAATACCGGCCGATGGCGCTGTTCCTTGATGCGCGCGGCCAGGATGCCGATGACGCCTTGATGCCAAGCGGGGTCAAAGAGCGCGATGGCGGCCTCGTCGGTTGCTTCCGTGCCGCCGTCCGCATAGGCTGAATCCGCCATTCCGGCGAGGGCGCGCATCGCCTGTTCCTGCATGCCGGCTTCGATGGTTTTGCGCTCCCGATTGTAGGCGTCGAGCTGTTGCGCCAGATTGAGGGCGTAAGCTTCGTCGTTGGTGAGCAGGGTTTCGATGCCGGTCGACATGTCGGCCAGACGGCCGGCGGCGTTGAGGCGGGGTCCAGCGACGAAGCCGAGGTCGAACGCCGTAGCCCGTGCCGGGTCGCGGCCGGCAGCGCGGAGCAGCGCGCGCAGGCCGGGCGTCAGTCTGCCTGCGCGGATACGCTTTAATCCTTGGTGTACAAGGAGGCGGTTGTTGTGGTCGAGCGGGACGACATCAGCGACGGTGCCGAGTGCGACGAGATCGAGCAACGATGCGAGGTTCGGCTCGCTGCCGTCGGCAAAGTGCCCGCGCGCGCGCAGTTCGGCGCGCAGCGCCAGCATGACGTAGAAGATGACGCCGACGCCGGCCAGGCTCTTGCTTGGGAAATCACAGCCCGGCTGATTCGGATTGACGATGCAGTCAGCCTCGGGCAGGGTTGCGCCGGGCAGGTGATGGTCGGTGATCAGTGTCGTCATGCCAAGTTCCCGGGCGCGGGCGATGCCGTCGAGGCTGGCGATGCCGTTATCGACGGTCACGAGCAGTTCGCAGCCGCGCGCTGCTGCCAGGTCGGCGAGCGGCGGCGTCAGGCCGTAGCCATCGGTAAAACGGCTGGGCACCAGGTAATCGACATGAACGCCTTGCGCGCCGGCCAGCGCCTGTAAGGCACGGATGCCGACGGCGCAGGCCGTGGCGCCGTCGCAATCGTAGTCGGCAACGATGAGGATTTTTGCCTGTGCCTCGATGGCATCGGCGAGCAGTACGGCGGCGTCGGCCGCATGGGTCAGGCGTTCGGGCGGCAGTAGTGCGGCGAGGCCGTAATCGAGTTCGTTACGGCCGGCGATGCCGCGCGCGGCGTACAGGCGCGCCAGCAGGGGATGCACGCCGTCCTGTTCGAGCTGCCACTGGCTGCGCGGCGATGCGCGGCGGGCGCTCAGGCGGGTGGAATGTGTGTTGTGGGCGTCAAAGGCGTTCGAGTCGGATGGAGTCATCGTTTTATTTGCGCGTTATTGCGTGTCGTGGTTCATCGGTGCGGCCGGCGGCCTGCTGCGCTTTAAATTTGTGGAAGGCCGCAGGCCGCAGGCACCGGTAAAGGGTGCGGAAAAGTGTACTATAGGCGCCTTGTTCATCTTTCATCGGGCCACCGCGCAGATACCGCACAGAATATGGCATTGCCTTATGAATTGGCCATTGGTTTGCGCTACACGCGCGCCAAGCGGCGTAACCATTTTATTTCCTTCATCTCGCTGATCTCGATGCTTGGCATTGCGCTGGGGGTGACGGCGCTGATCGTCGTGCTGTCGGTGATGAATGGCTTCCAGAGCGAGCTGCGTGGTCGCATCCTGGCGGTTGTCTCGCATATCCAGATCAGCGGAGCCAATGGTGATATGACCGGCTGGGAGGCAGTGGCGGCGCAGGCGTCCGGACAGCCGCATGTGCTGGCGGCTGCGCCTTATGTGCAGGCGCAGGGAATGCTTTCTTCCGGCCAGTCGGTGCGCGGCGCGATAGTGCGCGGCATTTTGCCCGAGCTGGAAGACAAGGTGGCCGATTTTAGGCCGCATATGAAGGAAGGAACGCTCGAGTCGCTGACGCCGGGTTCGTTCAATGTTGTGCTGGGCAGCGAACTGGCGCGCGCATTGGGCGTTTTTGTTGGTGACAAGGTGACGGTGATCGCGCCGCAGGGCGTGGTGACGCCCGCCGGTGTCCTGCCGCGTCTGAAGACGTTTACCGTGAGCGGTATTTTTGAAGTGGGCATGTTCGAGTACGACAGCGGAATGGCCTTGATCCGCATGGAAGATGCGCAGCTATTGTATCGGCTCGATGACCGCGTTTCCGGCGTGCGTCTGAAGCTCGATGACCTGTTCATGGCGCCGCGCGTGGTGCGCCAGCTGGCGAATACGCTCAATACGCCGGCCTATATCAGCGACTGGACGCAGAGTCATGCAAATTTCTTCCGCGCCGTGCAAATTGAGAAAAACATGATGTTCATCATTCTTTCGTTGATCGTTGCCGTCGCTGCGTTCAATATCGTTTCGACACTGGTCATGGCGGTGACCGACAAGCAGGCGGATATTGCCATTTTGCGCACATTGGGTGCCAGCCCGCACAGCATCATGGGCATCTTTATCGTCCAGGGTGCGTTGATCGGCTTTATCGGCCTGGGACTCGGCGTCGTTGGCGGTGTGACGCTGGCGCTCAATATCGATGTGGTCGTGCCGTTTATCGAGCGCGTGCTCGGTACGCAACTGTTCGACAAGCAGGTGTATTACATCCCCAGTCTGCCTTCCGAACTGCAATGGCGTGATGTGACGACCGTGACGGGCGTTTCCTTTATCCTGTCGCTGGTGGCGACGTTGTATCCCAGTTGGCGCGCTTCGCGCGTCAATCCGGCAGAGGCGCTGCGTTATGAGTAAGGTCGAGAACGTCGTATTGGCCTGCCGCGGACTGCGCAAGGTATTCCGCGAAGGCGCTGGCGCGGCCAATAAGGTGCCGGTGTTGAGCGGTGTCGATCTTGCCGTGGCAGCGGGCGAACGTGTGGCGATCGTTGGCGCTTCTGGATCGGGTAAAAGTACGCTGCTGCATCTGCTTGGTGGCCTCGATACGCCGAGTGGCGGCGAAATCGCCTTGATGGGCAAAAATCTGGCTACGATTGGCGATGCCGAACGCGGTGAGCTGCGCAACCGTCATCTGGGTTTCGTTTACCAGTTCCATCATCTGCTGCCCGAATTCAGCGCGCTGGAAAATGTGGCGATGCCGCTGATGATCCGGCGTGCGGAAAAAAGCGAGGCGGAAGCGCGTGCGGCGGCGATATTAACGGAGGTCGGGCTGGCGCATCGCCTGGACCATACGCCCTCAGAGCTTTCCGGCGGGGAGCGGCAGCGGGCGGCTATTGCGCGTGCGTTGGTAACCGAGCCGGCCTGCGTGTTGGCTGATGAGCCGACCGGCAATCTGGACCGACAGACCGCCGAAAGTGTGTTTGAACTGATGCTGACGCTGAACCGATCGCGCCGGACGAGTTTTATCATTGTCACCCACGATACGGCGCTCGCCGGCCGCGCCGACCGTATCTTAACCTTGTGCGATGGCGTGCTGCATAATGCGTCGTTGTGCTGAGGCTTGATTCAGAGACGGCAAAAACAAAAGGGCGTCCTCTATCTATATTGTCGGACGCTTGAAAATTGATCGCAGTATTGCGCCGCCTTGCCGTATTAGATGTTCCCAAAAAGCTATAAAGGTTTTTTGAGAATATGCCTGCAAATGCTTAATTAACGTGAGTTTTAGCGCTACCCTATCTGAAATGCCCAATTGGCGCGGGTTCCAGGGCTACCTTGTCTGAAACGCCCAAAAGACGCGGGCTTCCGGGCAGCTACTGCGGATGGGCATCCGTCACGGACGTTTGAACGCCACAGACGCTCAGCCCACCGCATGCAAACGCCGCCGCGCTTAACACGCAATGCAGCCAGATGCCGGCAGTGACAGAGCAGGCCCCAACCCCAGGTAAAATAAAGGTTTTCGGGCCGCCTTCTTCAATTCTTTTCAACTATAAACGCGCCGCTAACTGACTTCTCTGTCATCCAGTGTTTACGGCATTTTGTGGAACGATATGCCGTCTCTGCGGCACATGGGGTTTTCCGTTATTCTCCGCTGGCGCAGGGAACAGTCTTTCGGCTTGAGAAGGCCAGTTTAGATCTAGTCTGTTCCCGCAACACGGAGAATAAGGCAAATGCCGTAAGGTGGATTGAGGCTAGGAATAAAATTGGCGGGCAAGCCGCCCGCCCTGATAACTTCTGCTAACTCATTACAGGCGTAGCTGACTACGCATGGTGGAATGAGCCGGCTTCACCTTTGCCTGCCAACTTTTTAGTCGGCGCAGGCTTTGCCGCGATTAGGCTGGAAGCCTTTTGCTTTCGCATCGGCTTCGGTCATGTATTCCCCTTGTTTGGTCTTGCCGTACCAGCGCGTATTCGGGCAGTGGTAGATTTTTTTCGTCGCGTTGGCCCAAACCATGCCGGGGGCGGCGGGTGCGCCTGCTGCCGTTGCCTGCTGTGCAGTATTTGTCTGCGGAGTGGTGGTGGCCGATGACGCATTGGGACTGGGAGTGGCACCGGGAGCGGGGGATGCAGGCGGAGTAGCTTGACTGGCCGGATCGGTTGGGCTGGTGTTTGCGCTTGCGCCATACCATGTCTGTATGCCCTTGTGTCCGCGGCAGGCGCCTTGTTTATTCTTCCCCGTGTAATAGGTGCCGTCCTTGCATAATCCCGTTGCATTGGCGGGGGCGTCTGCCGGCGCTTGTGCGAAAGATGTGCCGGTAAAGAAGCCAGCGATGAGCAGGACAGGAAACAAGTTTTTTCTCATGGCATTTTTCTCCTTGGGATAAATTAATGTCTGGAAAACCCGCTGTGGTTTTGCGCGGATGTATGGATTAGGCAAACAGGAGTTTATGCAAAAACACTAGTGCTGCCAAGATGTATTCCGGTTAAAGAGGGCGTGGGACGAATCTGTATTTTTAATGATTAAGCTACTGAGAAGCATCATAGGACAGTAATCAGCCATCAATAATTAACTTTTTCCTCTGCGGCCTTGTGTCCTCCCCAGAGCATATCCGGCGATAGCGGATAGTTTTGTATTTTGATGGCAAGCCTGGAAAACAAACGTCCCACTTGAGGCCAGGAGGAGTGGGTATCGTATTATCTCTTCTGGAATGATTTAATGGTCGGGGCGGCGGGATTCGAACTCGCGACCCCTTGCACCCCATGCAAGTGCGCTACCAGGCTGCGCTACGCCCCGACAGGCGCGGATTATAACCGATGTTCTGCTGATGGAGTATGAATAAGTGGGAATCAATGAAGGCTGGACATATTCACCCGATCCTTGGGCAGGTTAAGGATCAGTTTTCAGAAGTTCAGCAATTTTCCGCAACGTTTTGCCCAAAGCCTCTGGCGTTATGGAGGAGGGATTTGACTTGTTTTTGTCGGCTTCATCGAGCCGGCTGCGTGCGCCATTGATCGTAAATCCCTGGTTATAGAGCAGTTCGCGGATACGGCGGACAAGTAAAACTTCGTGATGCTGGTAATAACGGCGATTACCGCGGCGCTTGACAGGTTTGAGTTGGGCGAATTCCTGCTCCCAGTAGCGCAGTACATGCGGTTTGACATCGCACAGCTCGCTCACCTCGCCAATCGTAAAGTAGCGCTTGGCGGGAATCGGTGGGAGTGGTGTTTTCCCGGCGTCCTTAAGATGGCTGAGTCCCATGGTAGGAAGATTCCACTTCACTCTTTAGCTTTTGGCTGGCGTGGAAAGTGACGACGCGGCGTGCAGTAATCGGAATTTCTTCGCCTGTTTTGGGGTTGCGTCCAGGACGTTGCGGCTTGTCACGCAGCTGAAAATTACCGAAGCCGGAAATCTTGACGCCGTCGCCGCGCTCAAGTGCATTGCGAATTTCTTCAAAGAAAGCCTCTACCATATCTTTGGCTTCGCGTTTGTTGAGGCCAACTTTTTCAAACAGCAAATCAGCCAGTTCTGCCTTGGTCAGTGTCATGTTGTTTTCCTGTTAGACGCGGAGCTGTGCGGCGCAGTTTTGTTGTAGGCAAGCTGTCAGTTCTTGCATGGCGGCATCGACCTCTGCATCTTGCAAAGTACGTTCAGTATCTTGCATAACTATACGGAAAGCAAGACTTTTTTTTCCTTGCTCAATCCCTTTTCCGGTATACACGTCGAATAAGCGGATTTCACGGATAAGCGGCGGCAACTTGCCATGAAGACCGTCGAGAATCTGCTGAAACTCTAGCTTTCCATCGACGACAATAGCCAAATCTCGTACGACGACAGGCTGCTGAGAGATATCTGCGAAGTGAGGCGGACGGGTTTGGGTGAGAACATCCAAATCGATTTCAAAGAGTACGGGCGAAAGTGGCAGGTCGTATTTTTGCTGCCATTGTGGATGCAGCTCACCCAAATAACCGACAGGTGCCTCGTCGACAACGATGCGTGCGCAGCGGCCAGGGTGCAGGGCAGGGTGAGTCGCGGCTTCAAAGCGCGCCGTTTTGGGCGCCAGTAGCAATTCAAGCTCCCCTTTGAGATCGAAGAAGTCGACATTGCGCGTCGGCATTCCCCATTGTTCGGGTAATGTGCCACCGTAAGCTAAGGCGGCAAGCTTCCAGGGCTGACGAAAACCGGCGACTGGCGTACCGTTGGTATCGCGGAAGAAACAACGCCCGGTTTCGAAGAGGCGAACCCGATTTTGCTTGCGCCTGAGGTTGGTAACGACATTGGCAACGAGACCGCCAATGAGGGTGGAGCGCATAACGCTCATCTGGCTGGCGATTGGATTGGCAAGCCGGATAGGCGAGGCATTGGCCGCAAAGTCGGTTTCCCAGGATTCGTCGATAAAAGCGTAATTAATAACCTCCTGAAAGCCGCGATCGGCCAAGGTTTGCCGGATGCGCGCCAGCGGGCGCACACTTTCTGTTTGCGGCAACATGGCCAGGCGCGCGTGTGGCATATGCGAAGGAATGCTGTCGTAACCGTGAATACGGGCGATTTCTTCGATCAGGTCTTCTTCAATCTCGATATCAAAGCGGTAACTTGGTGGCGTGACGGTAAAATTTTCACCATCACGCACGAATGGCAGGTTTAGACGCTGAAGAATCTTGCCAATTTCTTCTCCGGCAATAGCGATGCCCAGTACTTTGGTGACGCGCGCTGGACGTAGGCGGATGGGAGACCGGGCGGGCAGTGTGGCCATTGCTTCGCTGATAGGACCGGCCTGTCCGCCACAAATGTCAAGAATCAATCGTGTGGCGCGTTCGAGGGCGAGGCGCGCGCCACCGAAGTCGACACCGCGTTCAAAGCGGTATGAAGCATCGGAACTAAAGCCATAACGGCGTGCCCGTCCAGCAACGGCAGCAGGTGCGAAGAAGGCGGATTCGAGGAAAATTTCGCGTGTTTCCGGCGTAATGCCGCTTTCCTCACCGCCCATGATGCCGGCGACGGCGAGCGGGCGACATTCATCAGTAATGAGCAGCACATCATCCTGCAATTCAAGTGTCTGTTCGTTGAGCAGCAGGATTTTTTCACCGGCGTGCGCCATGCGCGCATGAATAGCGCCTTGCAGTTTGGCGTTGTCGAAAGCGTGCAGTGGCTGGCCAAGTTCGAGCATGACGTAGTTGGTAACGTCGACGAGCGCAGAAATCGAGCGAATTCCCGAGCGTTCCAGGCAGCGTTTCATCCACTCCGGCGTCGGCGCTTTGGCGTCGGCACCGACGATGAGACGCCCGCAGTACAACGGACAGGCGCCAGGCGCATCAATCACGATCGCACGCTGTGCGTCGATTTCCGGTTTGACGGGGTTGATCTCCGGATAGGTGATTGGTGCGCCGGTCAGGGCGGCCACTTCACGAGCAACGCCGAGGAGAGAGAGGCAATCGGCTCGGTTGGGCGTCAGCTTGAGCGTAAGCAACCGGTCATCCAGATCAAGGTAGGTTCGGATATTTTCGCCAACCGGCGCATCTGCTGGCAAGATCAGCAAGCCCGAGGCATCGTCGGAAATACCCAGCTCGCGTGCCGAACAAAGCATGCCGCTCGATTCGATGCCGCGCACCTTGGCGATCTTGATTTTGAAGTCACCGGGTAGGTGAGCGCCCGGCAAAGCGCATGGTACTTTGACTCCCGGCGCGACATTAGGTGCGCCGCAGACGATTTGTTTGATTTCTCCGCCGATGTCGACGCGGCAGACGTTGAGGCGGTCCGCATCAGGATGCTTCGTGACCTCCAGTACATGGGCGACGATGACGCCTTCGAAGGCGGGGGCAACGCTTTCTTCTTCCTCAACTTCAAGGCCGGCCATCGTCAGCAGATGTGTAAACTCGACACCGGTAATTTTTGGGTCGACAAAGCTGCGAAGCCAGGATTCTGAGAATTTCATGGGCAATCCATCATGCAAACTGACGCAAAAAGCGTAAATCGCCGTCAAAGAACAGGCGTAGGTCGTTAATGCCGTAACGCAGCATGGTCAGGCGATCCGGCCCCATACCGAAGGCAAAGCCGATGTATTTTTCCGGATCGATTTTTACGTGGCGTAAGACATTCGGGTGTACCATGCCGCAACCGGCAATTTCCAGCCAGCGGCCTTCCAGCGGACCACTCATGAAGGCGACGTCAATTTCGGCGGAAGGTTCGGTGAATGGAAAAAAGGACGGGCGAAAACGAACCTGCAATTCATCACTTTCGAAAAAACGGCGCAGAAAGTCGGCTACAACACCCTTCAGGTCGGAAAAACTGACATTTTCTCCAATCCAAAGTCCCTCAACTTGGTGGAACATCGGCGAATGTGTGGCGTCGGAATCAACGCGGTAAACACGGCCTGGTGCGATAATCCGGATTTCCGGCATTGTTTCGAGATGCTGGTATTTCGCTACATGCGCTTGCATATAGCGTACCTGGATTGGGCTAGTGTGCGTACGTAGCAGCACGTCGGGCGCAACCTTACCCTGTTCGTCGAACAGGTAGAAGGTGTCGTGCATTGATCGCGCTGGATGGTCTTCAGGTGTGTTCAGTGCTGTGAAATTCTGGAAGTCAGCCTCAATCTCGGGACCGTCCGCGACTTCAAAACCAATCGAGCGGAAAAGTGCTTCGATGCGTTCCAGCGTGCGCGTTACCGGGTGCAGGCCACCACGTGTTTCACCGCGACCGGGCAGGGTGACATCAAGAGATTCTTCTGCCAGCCGTGTTTCCAGCATTGCAGCACGGATTGCTTCACGACGGGATGCAAGCGCATTCTCGATGCTCGTCTTGACCTGATTTATGGCAGCGCCCATCTGTTTGCGCTCTTCAGGTGAGAGCTTGGCCATGCCCTTGAGCAATTCAGTAATCTGACCGCTTTTGCCAAGGTAACGCGCTTTGATTTGCTCAAGTTTGTCTGCATCACCAATAGCGGCAAAGGCTGCAATCGCTTCCTGCGCAATCTGTTCAAGATTCAGCATGAATAAATTCCTCGTCGTCGAACAAAAAAGGGAGGCGAGCGCCTCCCTTTATCGTATCAGCCAAGTCAGGAAGCAATCTGCGCCTTGGCCTGATTGGCAAGTGCTGCGAAGGCCGGTTTGTCAAAGACAGCAAGATCAGCCAATACTTTGCGATCGACTTCGATTTGCGCCTTCTTTAGGCCGTTCATCAGCGTGCTGTACTTCAGACCTAATTCGCGTGCTGCGGCATTGATACGCGCGATCCACAAAGTGCGGAACTGACGTTTTCTTTGACGGCGATCACGATACTGGTACTGGCCGGCTTTCATTACCGCTTGTTTGGCGATGCGGTAAACATTTTTCCGACGGCCACGATAACCCTTGGCCTGAACAAGAATCTTTTTGTGACGCGCACGCGCCGTAACTCCACGTTTAACTCTGGGCATATCGGTCTCCTTATGCGTAAGGCATCATGGCGAGAACCAAGGCCTTGTCGGATTCATGAACGCCGATCATGCCGCGTAACTGGCGCTTGCCTTTGGTGGTTTTTTTGGTCAGGATGTGACGCTTAAATGCCTGCGCGCGTTTGATGCGACCGCTGGCGCTGACCTTGAAACGCTTTTTAGCGCCACTTTTGGTCTTCATTTTGGGCATTGAATGCTCCTTTTTAAATATGGCGGTAGGTGGCTCCCGGCGGGTGCACTTGCTAACCTGACACCACTTAGTAAAAGTAAAACTGTAATTCTACAGTGTTGTACGTAAAAATGCGGGGGCTGCGATATTACATATGAGATATACGATCGCGTATTGCGACTGCTATTTTTTACGTAGTGGCGCCAGAATCATCACCATTTGACGGCCTTCCATTTTAGGCATCTGCTCAACACTGGCATAGTCCTGTAAATCGACCTTGATCCGTTCAATTTGACGCATCCCGATGTCTTGGTGGGCCATTTCACGCCCGCGAAAGCGCAAGGTGGCTTTGACTTTGTCGCCGTCTTGCAGAAAACGAATCATGTTGCGCAGTTTGATCTGGTAGTCATTTTCGTCAGTTCCTGGGCGCAATTTGACTTCTTTGACCTGAATCTGCTTTTGCTTGAGTTTCTGTTCGTGCTGGCGTTTCTGCTCTTGGTATTTGAACTTGCCGTAATCCATAATTCGGCAAACGGGCGGTTGCGCCAGTGGAGCAATTTCTACGAGATCAATACCGACTTCTTCAGCTAGATACAACGCTTGTCGCACGCTCATGATGCCGAGCGCTTCGCCCTCCACGCCGATCAGACGGATTTCTGGGGCTGTAATTTCTTCGTTGATGCGTTGTGTTTTTTGCTGTGCGATGACTTTTTCCTCCTGTTTTTTGACAAAGTTAAGTCGCGCTACTACGCGTTACGACTTCCTGCTGAAGGCGTTTAATCAGAGTATCAAGTGTCATTTGACCAAGATCCTGACCACCACGCGTTCGCACGGCAACTTTGTCCGTTGCTTTTTCCTTATCGCCGACGACAAGCTGATACGGCAGTCTATTCAGGCTATGCTCGCGTATTTTATAGTTGATTTTTTCATTGCGCAAATCGGCCTCGGCGCGCAATCCCGCATCACGTAGTGTTTTCACAACATGCTTGGCATAGTCGACCTGGTTCTCCGAAATGTTGAGAACAACGGCTTGCACCGGCGAGAGCCACAAGGGTAGGGCACCCGACCAGTTTTCGATAAGAATGCCGATGAAACGTTCAAGTGAGCCGAGAATGGCGCGGTGCAGCATGACTGGCGTATGGCGTGCATTATCTTCACCAACATACTCGGCGCCTAGGCGGCCGGGCATCGAGAAATCGACTTGTACGGTGCCGCATTGCCAAGAACGGCCGATGGCGTCCCGAATGTGAAATTCGATTTTTGGTCCATAAAATGCGCCTTCGCCGGGCAGTTCGGCCCATTCGAGACCAGATGCACGTAAGGCGGCGCGTAGGGCATTTTCGGCTTTGTCCCAAACCTCGTCGGAGCCGACGCGCCCTGCTGGGCGTAAGGCGAGCTTAACTGCGATATCGTGGAAACCGAAATCGGCGTAAACCCGTTTGACTAGTGCGTTGAACGTGGTGACTTCTGATTCGATCTGGTCTTCGGTGCAAAAAATATGTCCATCATCCTGCGTGAAACCGCGCACGCGCATGATGCCGTGTAGTGCACCGGATGGCTCGTTACGGTGGCAGGAGCCAAATTCCCCGTAGCGTAACGGCAGATCACGGTAACTACGCAGGCCGGTGTTGAAGATCTGCACATGTCCGGGGCAGTTCATCGGCTTGATTGCGTAATCGCGTTTTTCCGATTCAGTGAGGAACATGTTGTCCTTAAAATGCGCCCAGTGTCCGGATTTTTCCCACAACGAGCGGTCAAGAATCTGTGGACATTTGACTTCCTGATAGCCGTTTTCCTGGTAAACGCGGCGCATGTACTGTTCGATCTGCTGCCAGATTGTCCAGCCTTTCGGATGCCAGAAAACCATGCCGGGCGCTTCGTCCTGCAAGTGAAATAGGTCAAGATGCCGACCTAGGCGGCGATGGTCGCGCCTCTCGGCTTCTTCGAGCATTGTCAGGTAAGCGTCCTGCTCTTCCTTCTTGGCCCAGGCGGTACCGTAGATACGCTGCAATTGTTCATTGTGATGGTCGCCGCGCCAGTAGGCGCCTGCTACTTTCATCAGCTTGAAAATCTTGAGCTTGCCGGTCGATGGCACGTGTGGTCCGCGGCAAAGATCGATGAAATCGCCCTCGCGGTAGAGCGATACCGTTTCGCCGGGAGGAATGGCGGCGATCAACTCAGCCTTGTAATGTTCACCAATAGAATTAAAAAAATTTGTCGCCTTGTCGCGATCCCAGACTTCGCGCGTGACAGGGATATCGCGTTTGGCAAGTTCGGCCATGCGTTTTTCAATGGCTTGCAAATCCTCTGGCGTAAACGGACGTTTGAACGAAAAATCATAGTAGAAGCCGTTTTCGATGACTGGTCCGATTGTTACCTGTGCATCTGGAAACAGTTCCTTGACGGCGTAAGCGAGTAGATGCGCCGTTGAGTGGCGGATGATGTCTACGCCTTCGGGGTCTTTGTCGGTAATGATGGCCAGTTGCGCATTGTGTTCGATGCAGAACGAGGTATCGACCAGACGGCCGTCGACTTTACCGGCCAGTGCCGCTTTTGCGAGTCTGGCACCGATACTTTGCGCCACTTCGGCGACGGTAACCGATTGCATGAATTCCCGTTGAGAACCATCGGGCAAGGTAATGACCGGCATCTTTTTTAACCCCAGAAAAGAAAAAAGCCAGAGACACGCTCTGGCTTCGGTATTTGGTAGGCGCGATTGGACTCGAACCAACGACCCCCACCATGTCAAGGTGGTGCTCTAACCAGCTGAGCTACGCGCCTTCTTTGTCGCCGAGCAACATGCGACGTCGAAGAAAGCGGCATTATACGTGGCGAGGCTGGCAAGTCAACCTGGAATCGGCCTGGAAATGCATCGTTGTATGTTGGCTTGTGTTCGAAGGTTAAACGGTTTGCGTGGTTTTTCGCCGATGGCGAAACTCCAGTGAAACGTTGCGCCCACTCAGGTTTCGACGGGATGCGCGGGCGTTTTCAGCAACAACTGGAATTTGAAACTGACCTGCAGCAGTATTCGAACGCACTTAAAACCGAGCCGCTCATGCAAGCTGATGCTGTAGCTGTTCAAGACGTCAATAGCACCGATCATCGCATGCATGTCGTTTTGTTCGGCTGCCGCAATCAATGCCCGCATGAGTATGTATGTATATATCCCAAATCCTTCCCATGATGTGCTGCGTGCATATACACCGAATGTTCAACAGTGTGTATTGATATGCCGGCCACGTACGGCACATGCCGTAGCTGGCGAAGGCAAGCAATTTCCCAGTGTCATTTTCTACACCGATAACCGCAAAATTGCTTTTGTGCCGCGCCTCGAACCATGCCGCCACGTCTTGCAACGAACGTGGCTTATCATCGGACAGCGCTGTCGAGTTGGCGATTGCTTTGTTGAGGATGCCGAGGATCGCCTCGGCATGCCTCTCGAATGAACAGTCGATGACTGCCTTTATTATGTCGCTATCGCCATTTTTACGATTTTCCGACTGCGTATTTTTAGGACATTAGATGCGGTTGTCGTCGTTTCAGTAACGATCGCCCATTAGTGAAGTGCATGATCCTTTGATGTCCCTCGCCGTCAGTCGAGTACGTGCGAGGCTAGCCCGTCAGCCAGTTTTGGCTCGAACCAGGTTGATTTGGGGGGCATGACTTCGCCAGCGTCGGCAACCGACATCAATTGGTCGAGCTGGGTCGGATACATGGAGAAAGCGACAGCCATCTCGCCGCTGTCGACGCGCTTTTCCAATTCGCCAAGGCCGCGAATGCCGCCAACAAAGTCGATTCGTGCATCTCGGCGCAGGTCGGTGATACCGAGTACCGGGCCGAGAATTTGCTCGGAGAGCACAGAGACATCGAGCCGACGCACCGGATCTTGCGCCGGAATAAGTTCCGGCCGGATCGCCAGCACATACCAGCGGCCGGCGACATACATGCCGAATTCGCCGACATGTTCAGGTTTGACAGCGGTTTGGGCGGGCGTGACCGCGCAGCGTTCGCCGACGGCCTTGAGGAAGCTGTCGAGGCTATGGCCGTTAAGGTCGCGGACGACGCGGTTGTAATCGAAGATGCGCATCTGCCGCGCCGGGAACACGACGGCGAGAAAGTATTCCGATTCCGCATCGCTCGCAACATTGCCGGCTTTCCGCCGGCTTGCCGCAATGCGCGAGGCGGCGGCGGAGCGGTGATGCCCGTCGGCGATATAGAGCACCGGCATGGCATTGATGACAGCGCCGATGCGGGCAATGGTGGCCTCGTCATCAATCAGCCAGATAGTATGGCGGATGCCATCGTCAGCGGTCAGGTCGGCGATGGGGATACCAGATGTGGCCTCGGCAAGCAGACGTTCGGCTTCATCGCTGTCCGGGTGGGCAAGCAGTGCCGGACCGGTCTGGGCATTGAGCGCCTCGATCTGGCGCACGCGGTCGTCCTCCTTCTCCGGTCGCGTGAATTCATGCTTGCGGATCCGGTTGTTATCGTAATGCGCCACCGAGGCGGTGACGATCAACCCCGTCTGCGTATGTTCACCCATCACCAGCCGGTAGGCGTAGTAGCAGGGTTTGCGCTCACGGATCAGGATGCCGTCGTCGATCAATCGGCGGAGATTTTCTGCCGATTTGCCATACACCTCGGGCGCGTAAGGATCGATGTTTTCGGGCAAATCGATTTCAGCTTTTGAAATGTGCAGGAAGGAATAGGGTTTGCTGGCGGCGCGTATGCGCGCCTCCTTGCTGGAAAGCACGTCATAAGGCGGGGCGGCGACCGCGGCGGCCTGCTCGGGCAGAGGGCGCAGGGCGGCAAAGGGGCGGATCAATGGGGTAGTGGTGGGGTTCAAATCAGTCTCCCGATCAAAAAGCAATCAATAAAACGGCGATGAAGTCACGGTTGGGGCAAATACCCGACGGAGCGCATGCGGCCTGTCGAGGCATCAACGTAGCCATGCTGGCGAACGAATCGATGTTCGCATAATAGCTATTCGGCGGACGGTACGTTCCGTTTCGGTAACACATCGCGCAGTTGTGCGGCGGCTTCGCGCAGCATATGCTCTGTCGTTGCCCAGTCGACGCAGGCGTCGGTGATCGAGCAGCCGTACTTGAGCTGGCTACGATCTTTAGGAATTGGCTGGTTGCCGGCAATGAGGTTGGATTCGATCATGACGCCGACCAGCGAATGGTTTCCGTAATGGATCTGGTTGACGATGTCGGAGAGCACGAACGGTTGGAGCTTATGATCCTTGTAGCTGTTGGCGTGCGAGCAATCGACAACCAGATTAGCCGGCAGACCGGCTTTGGTTAGCGCTTCCTCGGCAATGCGAACGCTGACCGTATCGTAATTCGGACGGTCGTCGCCGCCGCGCAATACCAGATGGGCATAATGATTGCCCCGCGTGCGTACGATCGCCGTATGGCCTTCGCTGTTGATGCCTAGAAAACTGTGCTGGCGTGAGGCGGAAAGAATGGCGTTTACGGCAATGCCAATGTCACCGTTGGTCGCGTTCTTGAAGCCGACCGGCGTCGATAGGCCGGAAGCCATCTCACGGTGCGTTTGCGATTCCGACGTGCGCGCGCCGATTGCTGTCCATGCAATGAGATCGCCAAGATACTGCGGCGAAATCGGGTCGAGCGCCTCAGTGGCCGTCGGCAGGCCCAGTTCGGCAATCTCGTGCAGGAAAGCGCGCGCCTTTTCCATGCCTTTGTCGATGCAGAACGAATCGTCCATGTAAGGGTCGTTGATAAAGCCTTTCCAGCCGGTTGTTGTGCGTGGTTTTTGAAAATAAACGCGCATGATCAGCAACAGCGTATCGTCCAGTTCATCGGCCAATGCCTTGAGCCGGCGGGCATAATCGATGCCGGCGACCGGGTCGTGAATCGAACAGGGGCCGACAACGACGAATAGGCGGGGATCACGCCGGTCGAGGATATCGCGCAAGGCTTTGCGGCCGTGTATGACGGTCTGTGCCGCCTGCCTAGAAAGCGGAATACGCGCCAGAATTTCTTTGGGCGAAGGCATTGGCTCAAAATTACCGACGTTGATATTTTCGATGGCGTTCTGGTCGTTGGGGGAATTGTCGGAAGGGGTCATTTTTTCGGATAAAAATAAGATAATTAAAGGTCGCCAAATGGAAATCAGGATGGATCAATGTGGTTTTCAATTGAAAGTTTAGATATTCACTTAATGAAGTGGGAGGTTAAATGTTTTCGCAACAAATTTTATCACAAAGTCTTCTTTACCAAAATCTTTTGGGCATTCCTTCCGTTGCTGGTAATTCCAGTAGCCTTCTGCTGAAGCAATAATTTTATTATCGGATGTGCGTTTTATTTGAATTTTCTGCCCTTCTGTAAATCCTTCTATTTTAAATAATTGAGAAACTTCTATTTCTGAAAATTGCACATAATATTGAGAGTTCAAGGAACTTTCAGGTATTGTCAAAAATAAATCGCTATATTCTATTTCACCTTCTTTTTTGTTAACCTGCTTTTTTATTACTTTTGTGATTTTCTCATTATCTTTTGAAGAGTTGTCCACTTTTTCAATAAATTCAAGCGCTGTTTTTTCTGATAAAAGTAGTCGGTCAAGATTGGATTCTTGGTAACGTCTAGAACGTCCCCATTCTGGGATAATAGCAAATCCTTTAGGAGGTTCGGTTGATTCTATAATTTCTACTTTAGCGTTTGCACAAATTGATTTAAACATGAGTGGAAATGAAAAATTATATAGCCCATCAAGTAATAAATAAATTATTACACAAAAAATGGGCATAGCCCCTGTGGATTTAAATGCACTAGCGGCTATATAAAAATAGAAAGAGGATTTTTCTTTAAATCCGGTTGTTCGTAAAATAAATGCAATGAATACAGTAAACAAACCAATAGCTGATGGGGTAAATAACGAAATCATAATCGGTATGATAAGCATACCAAACCCAAGGCTGTTGATTTTTGAGCACCACCAAGCCACGCTGGCAGTTAGTAAAGTGCTTGCTGTTACTCCAATAAGATGTGCAGTTTTTTTATTCTTCCCAATAGTTTCTTCACTGTGTGTTTTTTTAATAATTAAACTACCAATAAAAATTGAAACTATTAAAGTAACCAGAAGTGTTGGAATATATATCGTTAAAATAGCTAAACCCATGATTTATCCTTCCGAATAAAATGTCTAATATTTTTACTTTAATAATCCCATACGTTGTTTTAGCAGCTTATGCCACTTTCTCCGCTCCAAGTTGTTTTAATAGCTCCCGCGTGGCGGCGATGCGTTCGGCTAATGTCGGGCAGGGGCGCACAAGTGAAAGTCTATCCTGCCCGGCGAGTTTGTAGCTACGGTTTTTCTGAATCAGGTCGATGATGATGATCGGGTCGATCGGCGGCTTCGGCTCAAACTGGACATTGACGCCGTTGGCCGTTGCATCCAGCTTGATGATGCCGAGCGGGCGGCAGCGCAGCCGCAGCCGGTGGCTTTCGAGCAGCGCCTGCGCCTGCGGCGGCAGTTCGCCGAAGCGGTCGATGAGCTCTTCCTGCATAGCAGCGATTTCATCCGGTGAGGTGCAGTTGGCCAGGCGTTTGTAGAGCGTCAGCCGTTCATGCACGTCGGGCGCATAGTCGCTGGGCAGCAGCGTCGGCGTGTGCAGGTTGATTTCAGTCGCAATGCCCAGCGGTTCGATCAGGTCGGCCTCTTTGCCCTGACGCAGCGCGCTGACGGCGCGGTTGAGCATTTCGCTATAGAGGCTAAAGCCGATTTCCTGCATGGCACCGGACTGGTTCTCGCCGAGGATTTCGCCAGCGCCGCGAATTTCCAGATCGTGCATGGCGAGGTAAAAGCCCGCGCCCAGTTCTTCCATTGCCTGAATCGCTTCCAGCCGCTGGCGCGCCTGCTTTGTCAGGCCGATTTTGCCGTCGGCATCGGCGCGTGTCAGCAAGTAGGCGTAGGCCTGGTGGTGGGAGCGACCAACGCGCCCGCGCAATTGATGCAGTTGCGCCAGCCCGAACTTGTCGGCGCGGTCGATGATGATCGTGTTGGCATGTGGATTGTCGATGCCGGTTTCGATGATCGTCGTGCATAACAACAGGTTGGCGCGTTGCTGGGTGAAATCGCGCATGACCCGTTCCAGCTCGCGTTCGCTCATCTGACCGTGGCCGACGACGATGCGCGCCTCCGGCAACAGCTTGGCGAGTTTATCGCGCATGTTTTCGATCGTGTCGACCTGATTGTGCAGGAAGTAGACTTGTCCGCCACGCTTGAATTCGCGCAGCAGCGCCTCGCGCACGATGCCGTCCGAGTAGCGCGAGACAAAGGTTTTGATCGCCAGGCGCTTTTGCGGCGCAGTGGCGATGACCGAGAAATCGCGCAGCCCTTCGAGCGAGAGACCGAGCGTGCGCGGAATCGGCGTTGCCGTCAGCGTCAGCACGTCGACCTCGGCGCGCAGTTTCTTCAGCAGCTCCTTCTGGCGCACGCCGAAACGGTGTTCCTCGTCGATGACGACAAGGCCGAGACGGGCAAAATGTACATCCTTTTGCAGCAGCCGGTGCGTGCCGATGACGATGTCCGCCTTACCGTCGGCGGTTTCCTGCAAGGCGCGTTCGATTTCGCCGGTGGTTTTGAAGCGCGAGAGTTCGACGATTCTGACCGGCCAGTCGGCGAAGCGGTCGCTGAAATTCTGGAAATGCTGCTCGCACAGCAGCGTCGTCGGGCAAAGAATGGCGACCTGATGCCCGCCGGCAACGGCGCAGAAGGCGGCGCGCATTGCCACCTCGGTTTTGCCGAAACCGACATCGCCGCAGACAAGGCGGTCCATCGGCTTGCCGGATTGCATATCCTTAATGACGGCGGCGATAGCAGCGGCCTGATCAGGAGTTTCCTCAAAGCCGAAACCCTCGGCGAAAGCCTCGTAATCGCGTGCGGAGAACTGGAAAGCGTGGCCTTGCCGGGCGGCGCGGCGGGCATAAAGCGCCAGCAGTTCGGCGGCCGTGTCGTGCGCCTGCTGCGCGGCCTTGCGCTTGGCCTTTTCCCATTGCGGCGAACCGAGCGCGTGCAACGGCGCGGTTTCCGGGTCGGCGCCGGAATAACGCGAGATCACGTGCAGTTGCGAGACGGGGACGTAGAGTTTGGCTTCGTCGGCGTAATGCAGTTCGAGAAATTCCGCTTCGCCCTCGCCAAGGTTGAGGTAAACCAGGCCGTGGTAGCGGGCGATCCCGTGCTGTTCATGCACCACCGGATCGCCGACTTTCAGCTCGGTCAGATCGCGCAGCCAGTTGTCGAGCGAGGCTTTTTTGCCGCTACGCCGCTGGGTGCGCCGCGTCGGGCTGTCAGCGTACAGCTCGGTCTCGGTGATGATGGCGAGCGCTTCGTTTTTGTCTGCGGGCGTTGATGCGCCGTCGGCAATAAAGCCTTCGTAGAGCGGCGAAACGCCGAGCGCCAGCCGGCTGCAGCTGTCGAGAAAGCCACCCAAATCGGCGCAGGCATCGGGCTGGAAGCCGTATTCGGCGAGCAGGCCGGCCAGTGTCTCGCGGCGGCCGGCGCTTTCCGCAAGCAACAACACGCGACCGGGAAAGCCGTCGATGAAGGCGTGCAAGCGTGCCAGGGGCGCCTCGGCGCGCCGGTTGACAGCCAGCGGCGGCAGGGGGGAAGAGGGAGCGGCCGGCGATGCTTCGTTACGCTTGCTCAATATGAGCCGCGTGTAGGGTTTGGCGGCGATGAAAAAATGTTCCTCGTTGAGGAACAGCGCTTCGGGCGGCAGCAGCGGCCGGTGTTTCTCGCCCGACAGCATGCGGTAGCGTGACTGGGCGTCGCGCCAGAAATCGCGCAGTGCCGCGGGGACATCGTTATGCAGGCAAAGGCGCGTTCCTTCCGGCAGGTAATCGAACAGCGTCGCCGTGTTTTCAAAGAACAGCGGCAGCCAATATTCGATGCCGGCGGGCGGAATGCCGTTCGATACATCCTTGTAGATGCCGGATTGCGCCGGGTCGCCCTCGAAGGTTGCGCGGAAACGCTGGCGGAAACGGGTGCGTCCCGTTTCATCGAGCGGAAATTCGCGCGCGGGCAGCAGACGGATTTCCGGCACCGGATAGAGCGTGCGCTGGGTGTCGACATCGAAGGTTTTGATGCTCTCGATTTCATCGTCAAACAGGTCGATGCGGAAGGGCAGCGCTGATCCCATGGGAAACAGGTCGATGAGGCCGCCGCGAATCGAATACTCGCCCGGCGAAACGACGTTGGCGACGTGTGTATAGCCGGCCAGCGTCAGTTGCGCACGAAATGCCGCGGCGTCCAGCGTTTCTCCTTGCTTGAAAAAGAACGTATAGGCGGCCAGATAGGCGGGCGGCGCCAGCCGGTATGCCGCCGTGGCGGCGGGGATGAGCAGCACGTCGCATTCGCCGCGGCTGATGCTGTGCAGCGCGGCCAGCCGTTCCGACACGAGATCATGATGCGGCGAGAAGCTATCGTAAGGCAGCGTTTCCCAATCCGGCAGCAGGCGTACACGCAGGTTGGGCGCAAACCAGGGAATTTCGGCGAGCAGGCGGCGTGCATCGCCCGCGTTGGCCGTAATGACGGCGATCAGCGCTCCCCGGCGGGGAGCAACAGCTTCGCCGGCGAGTTGTGCGATGTACCAGGCATCGGCGGAGCCGGAAAATGGCGGCAGGGCAATACGCTCCCCGGTTTGACCGGCCAGATGCAGCGGGATAAGTGGCAGTCGCGGAAGTTGCGGAAGCCGCAGCGGCATGGGCTGAAGGGATGATAGCGGTTGGGCGGCAGCGCGGGAAGGCACGGTAGGCGTAGGCGGTACGGCAGGGAAGGCGGCAGATGAAACGGTAGATGCGTTGGTCGAATCGGTCATGCAGGTACAGACGTTAAGTCAGCAAAAATACGGGGCGGAAAAAAACAGCGGTTTTTTATGCGTTGGCCCGCTTGGGTCAGGGAGAAAATGGATATCCATGCGGGGCCATAGCATGCGGCTCAAGATCGTTGATTCGGGATCGTTCCGGGAAAACAGCTTCAAAAATAAACAGGAACCGAGCGGTAGTTTTCAGCTTTGCAGGTACAGCTATTGAGCAGGCTGATAGATGCCAGATGCCGCCGCGCCGTCGGGCATTTTTTTCGAGCTTTTCATGCCTCGCCAGCGGGCGGCTTGCCGTCGCGGGTATTTTTCACCGGCGCTTAGTCACCGGATTCATCACCGCAGCAGAATTTATATTTTTTGCCGCTGCCGCAGGGACACTCATCGTTGCGCCCGACTTTGGGCGCGTCGCGGCGTACCGTGCCGATGCTGCGCTTGGCGCGCCAGAAATTGTAGATGTCGGCAACGGCCTGCGGCAGATCGTCCTCGCAATCGGCGAGCATTTGCTCGCGTTCCTCGCCTTCCGGCCAGGGTTCGCCATGCTCGCGCGCGGCGCTTTCGGCTTCACCGGTGAGCACCATCAGCGGAAACAGGCGTTCATCAAGATAGGCGATCTCCTCATAATCTTCCTCGCTGTTCTCAGCGTTTTCCTCGGAGTCGTCTTCGCCGAGAAAATCGAACCAGTCTTCTTCGGCGGAATCGACCGCCGCCAGATAGGCTTCGCACCACGGCTGGTAGTCACTCGGCGCATCGTCGCCTTCTTCGAGCGGGTAGAGCAATAGGGTCGGCGGTTCTCCGGCATTCAGATCCGCTTCCAGGGCGTCGGCGAAACGGCGCAACAGGCCGGCGGCTTCCAGCCCGACCGGCTGTTCGAGCGCTTCATCGCTGCCGAGAATGTCGCTCAACCAGCGTTCTGGCGGCATCGGGCGCGGGCCGGCCAGCGCGGCGCACAAATAACCCTGAGCCTCGTCGAGGCGCAGGGCTTCTTCCAGCGTCGGGTCGTCGAGCAGTTCTTCCAGACGGTCGAGTTCCGCATCGGTGAGCGGTATGGCGGATGGTGTCATGGCGTTGCCTCCTGTTTATCCTCGCGTGTTGGATTGACTGTCGAACCGGTCCAGCTCGACCCTTGGTGCCGGCTGCCAGCCCGGTTCCCGGTGTTCAGCGACCACATTGGTAAAAATGCCGCCGCGTACGTAGAACTTGGCGGTTAGACGCATGAAGCGCGGTTTGAGCGCCTGGACAAGATCGTCGAGAATGCGGTTGGTGACGGCTTCGTGATAGCAGCCCTCGTCGCGGAACGACCAGATGTAAAGCTTGAGGCTTTTGAGTTCGACGCAGGTTTTTTCAGGGATATAGTCGAGAATCAGCGTGGCGAAGTCGGGCTGTCCGGTCATCGGGCACAGGCAGGTAAACTCCGGGATCTCCATGTGGATGTGGAAGTCCCGCTGCGGTGCCGGATTAGGAAAGGTTTGCAGGTTTTTGCTCGGTCGGGTGCTCATGGGTGTGTAAAGTCGTTGTCCGGAGTTTGAAACGGCTGCGGAATGAATGCCGCTGACAAATGCTATTATAGGCGGACAGCGCGGCGGGCGCGATGCGCGATGGCGCAGGCGTGAAGCGCCGTTTGGAATACTCAGTGGAAATGATCGTCGGCGCAGCGTATTCGCGCTATTCATGCTATTCGCGCCGCTGGCTGGCGGCGTCGGGCGGCGGCACCGGCGGTGGTTCTGTCGTCTTTTGCATTGCTTTTTCATGCGCCTGACCAAACTCAAACTTGCCGGTTTCAAATCCTTTGTCGATCCGACGGCCATTGCCTTGCCTGGGCAGCTCGTCGGCGTTGTCGGTCCGAATGGCTGCGGCAAATCGAACGTGATCGACGCCGTGCGCTGGGTGCTCGGCGAATCGAAGGCTTCGGAACTGCGCGGCGAATCGATGCAGGATGTCATCTTCAATGGTTCGGGCGGCCGCAAGCCGGTGTCGCGTGCGGCGGTCGAACTGGTGTTCGACAATTCTCTCGGCCGTGCTGCTGGTCAGTGGTCCCAGTACGCCGAGCTTTCCGTCAAGCGGCAGCTCACGCGCAGCGGGCAATCCGAGTACTACATCAATAATCTGCATGTCCGCCGCAAGGACGTGACCGACCTCTTTCTGGGCACTGGCCTGGGGCCACGCGCCTATGCCATCATCGGCCAGGGAACGATCTCGCGCATCATCGAAGCGCGCCCTGACGAGTTGCGCGTGTTTCTGGAAGAAGCCGCCGGCGTGACCAAGTACAAGGAACGGCGCAAGGAAACCGAACGCCGTCTGGCCGATACGCGTGAAAACCTGGTGCGTGTCGAAGATATCCGCGCGGAACTGGGCGGTCAGATGGAACGTCTGGAAGCCCAGGCCACGGTGGCGCGCCAATACCGCGATTACCAGGCAGATCTGACGCACAAACAGCAGCTGCTCTGGCTGCTACGCCGCAACGAAGCGCAGGCCGAGCGCGAACGCATGGCGCAAGCCGTGGCGCACGCGGTCAATGAACTGGAGGCGCAGCACGCCGCCCTGCGTGAAACCGAAGCGCGTGTTGAAGAAGCGCGCGAACACCATTTTTCAGCCACCGACGGCGTACAGAGCGCTCAGGGAGAAAGCTACCAGGCCAATGCCGAAGTGGCGCGGCTGGAAGCTGAAATCCGCCACCGGCGCGAATCGCGCGAAGAATATCAATCACGCCTGGCGCAGCTGGAGGCCGACCGGGCGCAATGGCAGGCCGATGTCGAACGCTACGATACCGAGCGTGAACGCTGGGCGGAACTCTCGACACTGGCCGATGAGCGCGTCGAGCAGGAAAACATGCGGCTGGCGGCACAGCAAGAGCGCCTGCCGGCTGTCGAGGCTGCTTATGCGCAGGCACAGGAAAGCGTCAATCAGCAGCGACACGCACTCAGTCAGGCTGAACAGCGTTGGCAGGTCGAACTGGCCAATCGCAATCACGCGCAGCGTTCCCTGCAAATCATCGCCAGCCGGCGCGACCGCCTCGACCAGGAGCGTGCCGCACTGCCAATGCCCGACCAGGAAGAATTTGCACTCAAGCAGGCGACGCTGGCAACGCTGCATGAAACGATTGCCGCTATGCAGGACGATCTGGCCGAGCGCCAGCGCGATCTGCCGCATTTCGAGCAGCGCCGCCGCGAAGCGTTGGCCGCCGTGCAACAGGCGCAGAAAGAACGTGCCGAGGCGCAAGCGCGGCGGACGGCGCTCGAACAGTTACAGAAAAAGATGCAGGAGGACGGACAGCAGGATGCCTGGCTGCGTCGTTACGGTCTCGAACATCGCCAGCCTTTATGGAAATCGCTGCGTGTCGATCCGGGCTGGGAAGATGCGGTCGAGGCGGTTCTGCGCGAGCGCCTCGGCGCGCTGACGGCCGATGACATTGATCCGGCCTGGAGCAAGGATCGGCCGGGCAGCCGGCTGACCTTGCTGGCGCCTACCGATGGCGCGAACGCAACAGCGCCGCAGCGCGACAGTCTGCTGAACAGGATCCAGTGTGAGGATGCCGGCCTGCGGGCGGTGCTGGTCGACTGGCTGGGTGAAGTGTGCGCCGCTGACTCCCTACAGGCGGCGCTCGACAAACGCGATCATCTGCGCGGCGAAGCCTGCTGCGTAACGCCAGCGGGCGATATTGTTACCCGGCAGGGCATCACGCTCTTTGCGCCGAATGCCGCAGGACACGGAATGCTCGAACGGCAGCGCGAAATCGACGCGCTTGCGGGGGCCATCGCCGGCCACGAAACGCGCGTGGCGCAGGCGCAGGAAAACCTGGCCGCTGTCGAAACGGCGCTGGCCGAGGCGCAGGCAACCTTGCAGGAAGTGCGCGGCGAACTCGATGCACGGCAGGAAGAGGCGCACGCCATTCAGATGGAAACGCTCAGGCTTTCACAGGCGCTTGACCGCTTCCGCGACCGTCAAGCGCAGATCGAGGCGGCGCTGGCCGAACTGACGGCTGAAGAAGAGGAGGAGAACGAACGCCTGCTCATCGTCGACGAGGCGATCGACGCGGCGCACGATGCGGTTGAGTCGGTCAGGCAGCAGATGGCGCAGGCGGCCGGCGGATTCGAGGCGGCCGGGCAAGCGCTGCGCGATGCACGCGAGCGCGTCAGCGCCGCCGAGCACGCGCTGCATGAGGCGCAATTCTCCCAGCGTGAATGCCGGGGCAAGCTCGACGATCTCGGCAAGAACCGCGATCTGGCGCTTCGGCAGATCGAACGCATCGTTGATGAACTGGCGCGCTGTACGGAAGGCGCGGAGGCCATGCAGGCCGAGGATCTTGAACCGTTGCTCCAGACGGCGCTTGCCCGGCGGGTGATGTGCGAGCAGGCGCTGGCGGCGGCGCGCGATGCGCTGGAGGCGGCGACGGGCGGTTTGCGCGGGCTGGAAGAGACGCGCATGAAGATCGAAATCGGGCTGGAGCCGCTGCGCGAAAAAATCGGCGATTTACGCCTCAAGGAACAGGCGGCGGCGCTCAACGTCGAGCAAATGGACGCACAACTCCGTCAGGCGCAGGCCGACGAGGCGGCGTTGGCGCCGGCCTTGCAGGGCGTGCGCGCCGGCGCGCTGCAAAGCGCCATCAGCAGCTTGCAGCATTCGATCGAATCGCTCGGCCCGGTCAATCTGGCGGCACTGGAAGAGCTGGAGTCGGCACGCGAGCGCAAGGGCTTCCTCGACGCGCAGTCCGAGGATCTGACACAGGCGATGGAAACGCTGGAAAACGCCATTCGCCGTATCGACCGTGAAACGCGGGAACTGCTGCAAACGACGTACAACGCAGTCAATAAGAGCTTTGGCGAACTGTTTCCAACGCTGTTCGGCGGCGGCGAAGCGCGCTTGATCATGACGGGCGAAGAGATTCTCGATGCGGGCCTGCAGGTGATGGCGCAGCCGCCGGGCAAGAAAAATTCGACGATTCATCTGCTCTCGGGGGGAGAAAAAGCGCTGACCGCGATTGCGCTGGTTTTTGCCATGTTCCAGCTCAATCCGGCGCCGTTCTGCCTGCTCGACGAGGTGGATGCACCGCTCGATGACAGCAATACCGAACGCTTCTGCGCAATGGTCAAGCGCATGGCGACGAATACCCAGTTTCTTTTTATCAGCCATAACAAGATCGCCATGGAAATGGCGGAACAGCTCGTCGGCGTGACGATGCAGGAATCCGGCGTGTCGCGCATCGTCGAGGTGGATATGACCGAGGCGCTGCGCATGCGTGAGCAAATTGTCTAACGGGGCAGGCGATTATGAGTGAATTGCACATGGGCCTGATCGGGCTGGGGGCGCTGGGTGTACTCGGCGTCGTGGTCTATAACGCCTGGGTGGCTTACCGCCACCGTCAGCTGGCCGGCCGCCTGCTCGATCCGCTGGAAAAGGACGTGCTGTTCGATAAACAGGCCGTACCGCCCGGCTTTGCGCCGGAAACAGAGGTCGCCGCGGAATCGGAATGGGAATCCGAATTGGAAGATGCGGCGGAAGATGCGGCGGAAGATGTGTCGGAAGACGTGTTCGAAGACGTGCCGGAACTGTCGCCCGCATCGCTGGAAACGGCGTCAGCGCCGGGCGTATTTGCGCACACGGACGGCGCCGAGGATGAACCGGAGATACCGGATGATCAAGCGCCCGAGGCGGCCACCGAGATGCCGGCTGCGCCGGCGGCGTCCGCTGCAGAAGCGGTTTCTGTCAGCGCTTCGTTTGCCGCTGCTGCTTCGCGCTGGCTAAGTGCGCTGCATCTGCCGCGTTCGGGCGGGGAGGCTTCGTCATCTAAGACCGAGGCTTCCGTTCGTGAGCGCATTGAACCCGCCTTGGATCCTGAGGCTGCCGATGCCGCGGAAGAAGACGGGGGCAGCGGAGCGGATTTGCCGGAGATCGACGATACCGGCGAATTTGGCGAAATCTTGGAATCGCGGCCGTATGGCGAAAGCGGACAGACAGCGGCGATGCCGCTGCCGGCCGGGCATGGGCATGCGGAATATACGGAACGCACGGAATATACCGAATATGCGGAACATGCCGAACATACGGCGGCCAAGACCGCCCGCACGATAGAGGCCGCCCGAGGCGCTTCCGCCGCCGCCCATGAAGCTGCATGTGAACCCATGCAGGGATCGGCTTCCGTCCCCGATGCATCTGCCTGGGAGATGGCATCGGCCGCCGCGGGCGCGGTCGATGCCGCCGTGCCGGATGCCCCTGTTGCGGCGGAGGATGCGCCGGCCGGCGTCGGCGAACCCATGCATCTGCTTTCGCCGGCGATCGATTACATCGCCACGCTGGAGACGGCGGTGGGCGTACCTGCTGCCGACTGGCTGGCGGCGCAGCAGGCGACGTTGTCGCGTGCGGACAAGCCCGTGCATTGGGCGGGCTTCGATGAAGAAAATGGCGAGTGGGTCATGCTCGGCGCGGATGTCGCGCGTGGCGGTGGCGAGCCGCGCCTGTTCCGGCATGTGCGCGCCGGCCTGCAACTGGCCGACCGGCGGGGGGCATTGTCCGAAAACGACCTGCTCATTTTCGCCACCGCCATGGATGCGCTGGCGCGTGAGTGGCAGGCGCAGGGCCGGCCGGTCATGCTCGATCTGCCCGATCCGCGCCCGGTGCCCGCCGCCGCCGCCGATCTGGATGCTTTTTGTGCCGGCGTCGATATCCAGATCAGCCTCAACGTCATCGCGCTCAATGAAGCCTTCCCCGGCACCCAGGTTCGTGCGCTGGCCGAATCGGCGGGCATGTTCCTCGACGGGCGCGGGCGCTTTGTCCGGGTGACCGACGATGGCAGTGTTTTGTACATGCTGCTCAATCACGACCCGGCCGGATTTTCCGCCGAAAACATGCGTGCGACGTCCGTGCAGGGGCTGACCTTTCTGTTCGATGTGCCGACGGTGGCGCGCGGCGAGCGCGTTTTCGGCCAGCTTGCCGATCTCGCCGGACGCTTTGCCGACGTGCTCAAAGGCGCGCTGGTGGACGATAACCGCCGGCCATTGTCTGAGGCCTCGCTGGCGCCGATCAGCCAGCAAATCGCACAGTTCCAGGCTAGCATGGCGCAGCGCAACCTGCCGGCGGGCGGGCGCATGGCGCGGCGTCTGTTTTCCTGATGGCGACGGAGGAGTCTATGGAACCGTCCCGGGAGGTCGCCGAACGCGCCCGCTGGCTGCGGGCGGAAATCGAGCGGCATAACCACCACTATTACGTTCTTGATGCGCCGCTGATCGACGATGCCGATTACGATCGGTTGTTCCGCGAGTTGCAGGCTATCGAGGCGGCGCATCCGGAATTGCGGACGAGCGATTCACCGACGGGGCGCGTCGGCGGCCAGGCGCTCGACATGTTTCGGCCCGTGCGCCATACCGTGCCGATGCTGTCGATTCGTACCGAAACCGACGACGGCGATGCTGGCGCGTTTGCTTTCGACGCCCGCGTGCGCAAGGAACTGGGCATGCCGTCAGCGGATGTGGCGGCGCCTGCGGCCGCGGCGTCGGAAGTGGAATATGTGGCGGAACTCAAGTTCGACGGTCTGGCGATCAGCCTGCGTTATGAAGACGGCGTGCTGGTGCAGGCGGCAACGCGCGGTGACGGCAAAACTGGCGAGGATGTCACCGCCAACGCCCGCACGGTGGGGGAAATTCCCTTGCGTCTGCTGGGCGAGGTTCCGCGCGTGCTGGAAGTGCGCGGCGAGGTGTACATGAAATTCGCCGATTTTGAGCGCTACAACGCGCAGGCGCTGGCGAACGGCGAAAAAACGCTGGTCAACCCGCGTAATGGCGCGGCGGGCAGCATTCGCCAGCTCGATTCCAAAGTCGCCGCGGGCCGGCCGCTTTCCTTTTTTGCCTACGGTATCGGCGAAGTGCGGGATTGGCCGGCGACGCAGCGGCCGACGACGCACGCCGGCCTGCTGGATGCGCTGGCTGCTTTCGGCCTGCCGGTTTGCGCCGAGCGCGCCATTCTGCACGGTCCGCAGGCGCTGGCCGATTTTCATCGCCGGATCGGCGAAAAGCGCGCCCATCTGCCCTTTGCCATCGATGGCGTCGTATACAAGGTCAATTCCTTGGCTTTGCAGGCCGAACTGGGCTTTATTTCGCGCGAACCGCGCTGGGCGGTGGCGCACAAGTACCCGCCGGAGGAGGCGCAGACCGAAGTGCTCGGCATCGACGTGCAGGTTGGCCGTACCGGCGCGCTGACGCCGGTAGCGCGGCTCAAGCCGGTATTCGTCGGCGGCGCTACCGTGACCAACGCAACCTTGCACAACGAGGATGAGATTCGGCGTAAGGATGTGCGCGTCGGCGATACCGCCATTGTCCGGCGCGCCGGCGACGTGATTCCCGAAATCGTCCGTATCCTGCCGGAAAAGCGGCCACTTCTCGCGCCTGAATTTTCCATGCCGACACGCTGCCCGGTCTGCGGATCGGCTGTCGTGCGCAGTGCCGACGAAGCGGTGGCGCGCTGCGGCGCAGGGTTGTTCTGCGCCGCGCAGCGCAAGCAGGCGCTGCTGCATTTTGTTGCGCGGCGGGCGATGGATATCGAAGGAATGGGCGAAAAGCTCGTTGATCAACTGGTCGACGGCGGCTTCGTCCATACGCCTGCCGACATTTACGGGCTGGATTTGCCGACGCTGGCCGGTCTGGAGCGCATGGCGGAAAAATCGGCGGCTAAGCTGCTGGCGGCGATCGAAAAGAGCAAGCAGACGAGCCTGCCGCGTTTCATCTATGCGCTGGGTATCCGCAACGTTGGCGAAACCACGGCCAAGGATCTGGCGCGGCACTTCGGCCATCTGGATGCGCTGGCCGCCGCCGATACGGCGGCACTGGAGGTGGTGCCGGATGTCGGGCCGGTCGTGGCCGCCTCGATCATCGCTTTTTTTGCCGAGCCGCATCACCGCGAGATCATTGCCCGGCTGCGTGCGGCGGGCGTGGCCTGGCCGGAAACGGCGGGCGCCGCATGCACACGCGGCGATGAAGCGCCGGATCGCGCTGGCGGCGAGCTGGCCGGCAAAACTTTTGTGCTGACCGGAACTTTGCCTTCGCTTTCGCGTGAAGCGGCGACGGCGCTGATCGAGGCATCGGGCGGGCGCGTGAGCGCTTCGGTATCGAAAAAAACCGCTTACGTGCTGGCGGGCGAGGCGGCCGGTTCCAAGCTCGACAAGGCGCGGGCACTTGGCGTGCCGGTGATCGATGAGGCAGAATTGCGGCGTTTGCTGGAATTGCCGGAAGCAGGCCAATGAACTTGCCAGCCTATCCTTTGCCGGCTCATTTGGTCGTGCACAATGAATCCCTTAATTCCCGGAACCATCAGGAACACAACGAATGAGCAGAACCGGAACACGCAGAATCAGAAAAGCCGTTTTTCCCGTCGCCGGAATGGGGACGCGCTTTTTACCGGCGACCAAGGCCAGCCCCAAGGAGATGATGCCCATCGTCGACAAACCGCTCATTCAGTACGCCGTCGAGGAAGCCGTGGCGGCCGGCATTACCGACATGGTTTTCATCACCGGCCGTACCAAGCGGGCAATCGAAGACCATTTCGACATGGCCTTCGAGCTGGAAACCGATCTGGCCGCCAGAGGCAAGACGCGCATGCTCGACGTGGTGCGCAACCTGCTTCCCGAACATATTAATTGCATTTTTATCCGTCAGCCGGCGGCGTTGGGGCTGGGGCATGCCGTGCTGTGCGCCAAACCGGTGATCGGCGATGAACCCTTTGCCGTGCTGCTTGCCGACGATCTGCTCGACAGCGAGGTGCCGGTCATGAAGCAGATGGTCGAGCAGTTTGACGAACATTGCTGTTCGATCCTGGGCGCGCTCGAAGTGCCGCCGGCCGATACGGCGAGTTACGGCATCGTCAAAACGGGCGGGCAGACCGCCCCCGGCGGGCGGCTTGAGCGCATCGAGGCCATCGTCGAGAAACCGCTTCCCGAGGCGGCGCCGTCGAACATTGCCGTCGTCGGCCGCTATATTCTGACGCCGGCTATCTTTGGGCATCTCGAAAGAGCCAGGCCGGGGTCGGGCGGCGAAATCCAGCTGACGGACGGTATCGCCGCGCTGCTGGCCGAGGAGCCAGTGTTGGCGTACCGCTATTTCGGCAAGCGTTTCGATTGCGGAGCCAAGCTGGGCTACTTGCAGGCGACGGTCGAATTCAGCCTGCGCCATCCGGAAATCGGCACCGCGTTCGCCGCTTATCTGAAAGCCTTGGACGCAAAAAACAGGGAGACATGAACGCCATGCAGCATTATTTTGATGAGAGGCTGGCCTCCGCCGAGCTGATTCATTCCGCCGAAACGGTCGCCGACGCCGTCAGACGGGTCGCCGGCGAAATTACGGAAAAACTCGCGGGCACCGATCCGCTGCTGCTGTGCGTGATGAGCGGTGGCGTGCCGTTTGCCGGCCATTTGATGACGCAGCTTCAATTTCCCCTGGAATTCGACTACCTGCATGTGACCCGCTATGGGCAGAAAACCGAGGGCGGGGAACAGTCCTGGCGCGCACTGCCGGCAACGCCGGTTGCGGGGCGGACGGTGCTCGTGCTCGACGACATCCTCGATGAAGGGACGACGCTGGCGGCCATTGTCGCGCGCCTGCAGGCAATGGGGGCGCAAGCCTGCTATACGGCCGTGGCGACCGAAAAGCTCAATGGCAAGAAGAAACCGATCCGTGCCGACTTTGTCGCCCTCACCGTGCCTGACCGTTTCGTTTTTGGCTTCGGCATGGACGTCAGCGGTCATTTCCGCAATCTGCCGGCGATTTACGCCATGAAGGCTGACTAACGCACTCGTCAACACAACCAGAACAACAGAAAGGATCATGACATGCTGGCCGTGATCGGAGGCAGTGGCCTCTCGCAACTGACCAATCTCGACATTTCGCACCGTGAAGTCGTACGCACGCCGTATGGCGAACCCTCCGGCGCCGTAACCTTCGGGCAGATCGGCTGCCGGCCGGTGGCGTTCCTGGCGCGCCACGGCTACGGACACACGCTGGCGCCGCACGAAATCAATTATCGCGCCAATCTCTGGGCGCTCTGGAAAAGCGGCGTCACCGGCGTCATCTCGGTCGCCTCGGTGGGCGGTATCCGCAGCGACCTCAAGCCGGGCGATCTCGTCGTGCCGCACCAGATCATCGATTACACCTGGGGGCGGAAATCTTCATTTTATGAAGGGCCGGACAGCAAAGTTCAGCATATCGACTTTACCGAACCTTTTGATGAAGCGCTGCGCCGGCATCTGCTCGACGCCGCCGCATCGCTGGAACTGGCCGTCAGCGACCATGCCGTGTACGCAACGACGCAGGGGCCGCGGCTGGAAACCGCCGCCGAAATCAACCGCATGGAAAACGACGGCGCCGACGTCGTCGGCATGACGGCGATGCCGGAAGCGGTGCTGGCGCGCGAAATTGGCCTGCCCTATGCGGCCATCAACCTGGTCGCCAACTATGCCGCTGGCCGCGGCGACAGCTGCAACGGCATCAGTTTCAACGTGATCGATGGCATTCTGCATGAATCGATCGTCAAGGTCCGCGCAATTATCGAGCGGCTCGTTTGCAGCAATGGGGTGGCCTACTATGGCAATCAGACCGGTTCTTAAAATGGGCGATCCGCGCCTGCTGGCGCGGGCGCAGGAAATCGAAGATTTCGACACGCCGGCGCTGCATGCACTGATCGAGGATATGCGGGAAACCATGCTCGCGCGCGACGGCGTCGGGCTGGCCGCACCGCAGATCGGCGAAAGTCTGCGCCTGGTCATCTTTGGTTTTGACGCCAATCCGCGCTACCCCGATGCCGACAGCGTGCCCTATACCGTGCTGATCAACCCCGTACTGACGCCGCTATCCGACGAAACGGAGGAAGACTGGGAAGGCTGTCTATCCATCCCGGGCCTGCGCGGCCTCGTGCCGCGCTGGAAGCGCCTGCACTATCGTGGCTTCGATCCGCAGGGGCAGCCGATCGAGCGCAGCGTCGAAGGCTTTCACGCGCGAGTCGTACAACACGAGTGCGACCACCTGGACGGCGTGCTTTATCCGATGCGCATGCGCGATCTTTCCCGCCTGGGCTTTGTCGACGTGCTTTTCCCGGGCAGGGAAGAAGCGGAAGGAGAATAAGAGCAGAGGGGAAAGAGGGAAGGCGGAAGGCGGAATGAACGCCCGTCAGCTCGTGCAAAATGGCCATCCCTGAACCCCGCGTAAAACGGGCATCTCCGGAGGGGCTGCCCGCCAGCCCACTGTTTACGGGCGTTTCCAGCTTGCCTATCCGCTAGCTCACTATTTACGCGGGTTTCCGGCAACCCTGCCCGCAAACGCCCTATTGACGCGGGCTTCAGAAGCGACCTGGCCGAAACGCCGAAAAGACGTGGAGGGTAGGCCGACGGATCATTCCGCTTTACTGCCGCCGGTCAATCTTGGTGCAGGCAAGCCGCAACGCTATTTCTGGCGGTTATCAGGAGACAGGCAAAGGCGGCGTTGGTCTGCGTGAACGGCAATTGGGCTTTTTTGCCGGCGCTGGGATTTCTGCCATTTCTGCTGCCTCAGCGTTTGAGCCGGTCAAGCAGTTCGGTTTCCAGCCGGATGCGGTTGGCGCTGTCGGTGATGTCGCCGCCGCTGATCAGGAAGGTATCTTCCACGCGCTCGCCCAGGGTGGCGATCTTGGCGGTGTGCAGATTGGCGCCGTGCTCGGCCAGCGTTTCGGCGACCGTGTAGAGCAGGCCGGGGCGGTCGGTGGCCGATACGGAGAGGATGAAGGCCTGGCCTTTGTCGTCCGGCTGGATGGTGATGGCCGGCTGGATGGGGAAGTGCCTGACCTGGCGCGAGGGGCGCACGGTGGGGGGCGCTTTCGGCAGCGCATTGCTGGCCAGTTGTGCGGCAAGCTGGTGTTCGATACGCTCAAGCAGCTCGTCGATGCTCATTTCGCGTTCGCTGAAATCGAGCAGGATGAAGCTGTCCAGTGCGTAGCCGTGCCGCGTCGTATATATTTTGGCGTCCATGATGTTGAAGCCGGCGCGGCTGAAGAAACCGACGATGCGGAGGAATAGATCGTCGGCATCACGGGTATAGACCGCAATTTCGATGCCGGCGCCGCTATGGTGCCGGCGCGCCTTGACGATGGGCTGCGGGCTGTCGATCCGCTCGTGCAGCAGACAGGTGTGCCAGGCGATTTCGGCGGGCGAATGGCGCAGAAAATAAACGGTATCGAGCTGCGCCCATAGCACTTCGTGCGCCGTATCGGGGATGGATTGTGCGCGCATCAGGCGTTTGGCTTCGTCCTGCTTTTCCTGAATCCAGCCTTGCCGGGGCGGAAGCTGGCCGCCCGCACGCAGGGCGCGCACGGTCAGGCGATAGAGTTCTTCGAGCAGTTGGCCTTTCCAGCTATTCCAGACTTTCGGGCTGGTGGCGCGGATGTCGGCGACGGTCAACAGGTAAAGCGCGGTCAGGCGGCGTTCATCGCGCACGGCGGCGGCAAAGCCGGCGATGACGTCGGGGTCGGAGGTGTCCTTTTTCTGGGCTACGTTGGACATGAGGAGGTGATCGCGCACCAGCCAGACGATCAGTTCGCTGTCTGCCGCGTCCAGGCCGTGTTCGCGGCAGAAGGTCTGCGCGTCGGCGGCGCCCAACGCCGAGTGGTCGCCGCCGCGCCCTTTGGCAATATCGTGGAAGAGTGCGGCGATGTAGAGCAGCCAGGGCTTGTCGAAGTTGCTGATCAGCTGGCTGCAAAAAGGGTATTCATGCGCAAATTCGCTGGCGAGAAAGCGCCGGAGGTTGCGCAGGACGAGCAGGGTGTGCTGATCGACGGTGTAGGCGTGAAAAAGGTCGTACTGCATGCGTCCGACGATCTCGCCGAAATTCGGCAGATAGCGGCCGAGAATGCCGAACTGGTTCATGCGCCGTAGTTCGTGCAGGACGCCATGTTCTTGCCGGAAAAGGGCAAGAAAACGCGCGCGGTTGCCCGAGTCGGCGCGGAAGCGTTCATCCACCTGGGTGCGGGCGCGCCAGAGTGCGCGGATCATGCGTGCCGTCATGCCGCGCAGGCCGGGGCGCTGTGCCATGACGAGGAAGGCTTCCAGAATGGCTTCCGGCGAGCGCTTGAAAACGTTTTCATCAACAACGTCGAGAAACTGGTCGGTTTCCTGAAACCAGGCATTGATCGGCGAGGGCGGATGCGGCGGGAGGGGAAAAATGGCGGCGCCGATGGTTTGCAGCAGGATGGCGTTGATTTGGGTGACGACCTTGGCTGTCTGGTAGTACCGCTGCATGAGCTGTTCGCCGGCACGCAGGGATTGCGTCGTGACAAAACCCATCCGTTCGGCGACGGCGGTCTGGTGATCGAATAGCAGGCGATCTTCCTGACGCCGGGCAAGCAAGTGCAATTCGATGCGCAAGCGTTGCAGAAAGGCTTCGCGCATTTCCAGGCGGCTTTGTTCCTCGCGGGAGATCAGGCCGTGTTCCTGCAAGGCTTTCCAGTTTTTGCCGAAGCCGGCGGCTTGCGCCAGCCAGAGAATCATTTGCAGGTCGCGCAGGCCGCCGGGGCTTTCCTTGCAGTTGGGTTCCAGGCTGTACGGCGACTCGTGGTAACGCAGATGGCGTTCCTTTTGTTCCAGGCATTTGCTGTGGAAAAAAGCTTGCAGGTTGATCTGTTGCTGGAAGGCGCGTTGCAGGCGGGCGAACAGGCTAAGGTCGCCGGTCAGCAGGCGGGCGTCGATGAGCGCCGTTTGGATGGTCAGATCTTTGGCCGCTTCCTCCAGGCATTCTTCAGGCGTGCGCACGCTGTGGCCGATGGTCAGGCCGATGTCCCAGAGCAGACGGATCAGGCGTTCAAGGGCATCGGCCAATGCGGCCTCGGGCGGTTCCGGCAGCAGAAACAGCAGGTCGATGTCGGAATAGGGATAAAGCTGCTCCCGCCCGTAGCCGCCGACGGCAATTAGCGCCAGCGAGGCGGGCATTTCCAGATCGCGCCAAAGATCGCATAACACCGCATCGATCCGCTGGCTGCGCGCCTGCAGCAGCGCGGATGAATCGTGGTCGGCGCAAAAGCGCCGGGTGACGTCGGCCTGCTCGTCCTGAAGGCGCGCACGATAGCGTGCCAGCAAGGTGTTGTGCGCCTTGTCGGCAGCGTCCATGACGGCGATCCCCGTTTTATCGGATCCAGTCCGGTTTAGGCTGTACGCCCGCCGAGAGCGTTAATACTTCGTAGCCTGTGGCCGTCACGAGCACCGTATGTTCCCATTGCGCCGACAGGCTGTGATCTTTAGTGACGATCGTCCAGCCGTCGGCGAGCTGGCGAATGTCGGGCTTGCCGGCATTGACCATCGGTTCGATGGTGAAAATCATGTTTTCTTTCAGCATTACGCCGCTGCCCGGCTTGCCGTAATGCAAGACCTGCGGTTCTTCATGAAACGCGGCGCCGACACCGTGGCCGCAGAATTCGCGCACGATGGAAAAGCCGTTCTTCTCGGCGTGCTGCTGAATGATATGGCCGATATCGCCGAGGCGAGCGCCTGGTCGCACCTGCGTAATGCCCAGCCACATGCATTCAAAGGTGATGTCGCACAGCCGCCGCGCCTGGATCGACGCTTCGCCGACGATGAACATGCGGCTGGTGTCGCCGTGGTAGCCGTCCTTGATGGTGGTGATGTCGATGTTGAGGATGTCGCCGTTCTTGAGCACCTTGTCGCCGGGAATTCCGTGACAGACCTGGTGATTGACGGAAATGCACGTCGCCTTGGGGTAGGGGGGGTAGCCCGGCGGCTGGTAGTGCAGGCAGGCGGAAATGCTCTGCTGCACGTTGGTCATATATTCGTGGCAGAGCCGATCCAGTTCGCCGGTCGTGATGCCCGGCTTGATGAAAGGCGTGATGTAATCGAGCACTTCGGCCGCCAGGCGGCAGGTCACGCGCATTTTGGCGATTTCTTCAGGGGTTTTGAGAATAATGCTCATGGCTTTAACTGATGTTCACAGGGTGGCAATGAAGCGGCGAGCATAAATTAAGGGCGCGAACAGGGCAAATGAATTCCCTTGCGCGCGGTGTGAACGGATGCGTTATGGAGAGGCTGGAGAAGTGGTGTAGAAGTAGTGTAGAAGTGGTGTTCATGTACTGACGATGGTAGAATCCTGCCGATTTTTCCGGCGCAGGCCGGGAAAATAAGTGCGCCGTACCGGCGTGCGGGCCAGCCGGCGATGGCTGACCAATTCCGCACATTCGTCCGATCAAGGGTGTCCGGCAATGCCGGGCGTAACAGGACGAATGGAGGTTCAACCCTGATACGAAAGAGAAAATCATGTCAATGACAATGCGTCAAATGCTGGAAGCCGGTGTTCACTTCGGCCACCAGACCCGTTTCTGGAACCCCAAGATGGCGCCGTATATCTTCGGCGCACGCAGCAAGATTCATATCATCAATCTGGAAAAAACCCTGGTGAAATACAACGAGGCTATGGCCTTCGTGCGTAAGCTCTCGTCGAACAAGGGAACCATTCTGTTCGTTGGCACCAAGCGCCAGGCACGCGAAATCGTGGCCGAGGAGGCATCCCGCGCCGAGTCGCCGTTTGTCGAACAGCGCTGGCTGGGGGGGATGTTGACCAATTTCAAGACGATCAAGCAATCGATCAAACGCCTCAAAGAAATGGAAGCGTCGGTCGAGGACGGTTCTTTTGAAAAGTTTGGTAAAAAAGAAGCGCTGATGCATCAGCGCGAACTGGAAAAACTGCACAAGTCGATTGGCGGCATCAAGGAAATGGCGACCTTGCCGGACGCACTGTTTGTCATCGACGTCGGCTATCACAAGATCGCCATTACCGAAGCCAACAAACTGGGCATTCCGGTCATTGCCGTTGTGGATACCAACCATTCGCCGGACGGCGTGGATTACGTCATTCCAGGCAATGACGATTCGTCGAGCGCCATTCGACTGTACGCACGCGGCGTGGCCGATGCCATCCTGGAGGGACGCAATCAGTTTATCGAGGAAATCATCGCTGCGACTTCGGAAGACGACTTCGTTGAAGAAACCGTTGAAGAAAACGCTGAGTAAGTTGTATCGACGATGTTTTGGACGCAATCGGCTGAATTTTATGGCCGGTTTATGGTGATGGGATTGATTGGTCTGGCGCGATTGAGTCGTGCAGGGCGCGCCTTGCGCCCTGCACTAAATGAGTGCAAACCAATATAAGTATGTGGAGAAAATGAAAATGGCGGAAATTACCGCAAGCATGGTGAAAGAACTGCGCGAGAAAACCGACGCGCCGATGATGGAATGCAAGAAGGCGTTGAGCGAGGCCGGCGGCGATATGGCCAAGGCGGAAGAAATCCTGCGTATCAAGCTCGGTTCCAAGGCAAACAAGGCGGCGGCACGCGTGGCGGCGGAAGGTGTCGTTGCCATCAGTATCGTTGATGGCGGCAAAACAGGAGCTATCTTCGAAATCAACTGCGAAACTGATTTCGTCGGCAAGAATGAAGATTTTCTGGCACTGGCGCAAGGATGTGCCGATCTGGTTGCAACAAAAAATCCTGCTGATATCGCAGCGTTATCGGCCTTGCCGATGGGCGACGGTACAGTGGAAACGACGCGCGCCGCGCTGGTCGGCAAGATCGGCGAAAACATGACGCTGCGCCGTTTTGCACGCATCGAAGCGAAAGGTCAGCTGGCATCTTATATTCACGTTGGCGCGAAGATTGGTGTTTTGCTTGATCTCATCGGCGGTGATGAGCAGCTTGGCCGCGATTTGGCGATGCATATTGCCGCGTCAAAACCGAAAGCGCTCGATGCCTCGGGCATTCCGGCCGATCTAATCGAGGCTGAGCGCCGTGTTGCCATCGAAAAAGCGAAGGACGCCGGTAAGCCGGAGGCTATGCTGGAGAAGATTGCCGAAGGTTCGGTACAGAAATTTCTCAAGGAAGTCACCCTGCTTGGGCAGGTTTTCGTCAAGGCCGAGGACGGCAAGCAAACGATCGAGCAGTTGTTGAAGGCCAAAGGCGCTTCCGTGGCGTCCTTTATCCTTTATGTGGTGGGTGAGGGGCTGGAAAAACGCGTGAATGACTTTGCCGCCGAAGTGGCTGCTCAGGCAGCGGCTGCGAAAAAATAACAGCGGCGGGGGCTGCAAGGCCCGTCTAGTTTGCCGCCGACGGGTCATGCAGTTCCGCTTATTCCAAGGTTTAAGAACGAAGGCCGATGACCATGACTGAAATGAAGCCCAAATACAAGCGCATTCTCCTCAAACTCTCGGGCGAGGCGTTGATGGGGGCGGACGCCTACGGCATCAATCGACAGACGATTACCGAAATCGTCGATGAGGTGAAAAGCGTCGTCGATCTGGGCGTTCAGGTCGGCGTGGTGATCGGCGGCGGCAATATTTTCCGCGGCGTTGCGCCGGCAGCGACGGGGATGGATCGTGCGCAGGCCGATTATATGGGCATGCTGGCCACGGTCATGAATGCGCTGGCGTTGCAGGATGCCATGCGGGCCATCGGTATGATGGCGCGCGTACAGTCAGCGCTGATTATCGAACAGGTTGTTGAACCTTATATCCGCGGACGCGCCATTCGCGGCCTGGAGCAGGGCCGGACGATTATTTTTGCCGGCGGTACGGGCAACCCTTTTTTTACTACCGATACGGCCGCCGCGTTGCGCGGTGCGGAAATCGGCGCGGAAATCGTGCTCAAGGCGACTAAGGTCGATGGTATTTATTCCGCCGATCCGAAGAAGGATCCGCATGCCGTGCGCTATGACAGGATCAGTTTCGATGAGGTAATCCTCAAGAATCTGGCGGTCATGGATGCGACGGCTTTTGCCCTGTGCCGCGACCAGAAGCTGCCGATCAATGTATTTTCCCTGCTCAAGCCAGGAGCGCTGAAGCGCATTGTGCTCGGCGAGCAGGAAGGGACGCTGGTTTATTGCTAAGGAGACTTCGATGTCGATTGCTGATGTGAAAAAAACGACCGAACACAAGATGCAGAAATCTCTTGAGGCGCTCCGTCACGATTTGGCCAAGGTACGTACCGGCCGTGCGCATACGGGTCTGCTTGATCATGTGCAGGTCGACTATTACGGTACGATGACGCCGATCAACGCCGTAGCCAACGTCACGGTGCTCGATCCGCGTACTTTGGGCGTGCAAGCCTGGGAAAAGGGCATGACTGCCAAGATTGAAAAGGCGATCCGCGATTCCGATTTAGGGTTGAATCCGGCGGCGCAGGGTGAGCTGATTCGCGTGCCGATGCCGGCATTGACCGAAGAGCGCCGGCGTGACATGACCAAAATCGTCAAGCATGAATGCGAAAGTTCACGGGTTGCTATTCGTAATCTGCGTCGTGACGCTAACGCCGCCCTCAAGGATCTGCTCAAGAAGAAAGAGTGTTCCGAGGACGAGGAGCGTCGGGCGCAGGATGAGATTCAGAAGTTGACGGACAAATACGTTGCCGAGGTTGACAAGCAGTTTGCGCAAAAAGAGGCGGATTTGATGGCTATCTAAACATTAGCCTGAAACTGTTTGCCTATATTTTTGTTTTCTCCCTTTCGTCAGTAATGTTGACCTGATGGCTGTTTTTACCAGTTCCACGCGCGATATTCCGGTGTCTAGCCGGATACCGAAGCATGTTGCCATCATTATGGATGGCAATGGTCGCTGGGCGAAAAAATATTTTCTGCCGCGCTTTGCTGGGCATCGACGCGGTGTTGAAACCGTGCGCGAGGCCGTTCGCTTTTGTCTGGAACGCGGCATTGCCTATCTGACGTTGTTCGCCTTTAGCTCGGAGAACTGGCGGCGTCCGCAGGAAGAGGTTACGCTACTGATGCAGCTTTTCGTCAAGGCGCTGCAGCAGGAAGTCGCCAAATTGGATGAGAATGGCGTACGTCTCAAAGTTATTGGTGATCTTTCACGCTTTGATCGGGAGTTACGCGAGTTAATTGCGATTTCGGAGGAAAAGACGGCAAATAACACCCGCCTTACGCTGACTATTGCCGCCAATTACGGAGGGCGATGGGATATTTTGCAGGCGATGAACCGTCTGACGACAGCATTGCCAGAGAAGGCGGGGACATGGGTGGAAGAGGACTTGGCGCCTTTCCTGTCGATGCATTACGCGCCGGAGCCAGATTTGTTTATTCGTACGGGCGGCGAGGCGCGCATCAGCAATTTTCTCCTGTGGCAGCTGGCGTATACCGAATTCTATTTTACCGAGGCTCTGTGGCCGGAATTCAATTCGGCAGCGTTTGCGCGGGCAATTGAATCCTATCAGCAGCGCGAACGTCGTTTTGGCCGTACCAGTGAACAAGTGGCAGAAACCTTGAAAGATCAGGTAGATGCGTCAGAAATGGAAGCGTTGAGAATGCCGGCGTTCATGGGCCGGAAAGCGGGGGCAGATGCTTAAGACACGAATGGTGACTGCGCTTGCCTTGTTTGGTCTTTTCCTTTTTGCGCTGATCTGCCTGCCTCTTTTAGGCTGGGCGGTTTTTGCTAGTGTGATTGTTGCGCTGGCTGCCTGGGAATGGGGGGGGTTATTGTTGTGGCCACCTCAAAAACGTTTGTTTCTGGGGGGCGGATTTTTTTTGGTATGTCTGCTGATTTTTTTCACGCAGCCACGGGCTTTCGGATTATTGATCGGCTTTGATAAAAGCGCCTGGCAGCTGGGACGATGGTTTTATATTCCGGCGGCGATTTTCTGGATTGTTGGTGCGCCGCTCTGGATGCAGCAACGCTGGACGCTGCCGCGTTCAGAAAAAGGCGTGCTGATTGGCGCTCTTGTACTACTGCCGGCCTGGTTGGCTTTGATCCAGTTGCGCCATGTCGGCTGGCTGACCTTGCTTGTCGTTATGGCGCTCGTTTGGTTGGCCGATAGCGTCGCTTATTTTGCCGGCCGTGCTTGGGGGCGTAACAAGCTGGCGCCGGCTATCAGTCCGGGAAAAACCTGGGAAGGAGCGATCGGTGGCGGGCTGTCTGTCGTGATTTGTGGGGTAGCGCTTGCCGGATATTTGCCTGCGCGCATCGCGGCTAACCCGATTTTGCTCATTCTGCTATTGCTGGGGCTGGCAGCGATCAGCATTATCGGCGATTTGTTCGAGTCGATGCTCAAACGCCAGGCCGGTCTCAAGGACAGCAGTAATCTTTTACCGGGGCACGGCGGTATTCTCGACCGGATCGACAGTCTGACATCGACTTTGCCTGTCGTGGCGTTGGCCTGGTTGCTGTTGGCTTGAATGGAATAGGTCGTGACGTACCGGCAACTCGCGCGGCTCACTATTCTCGGATCGACGGGCTCCATTGGTTTGAATACCCTCGATGTTGTGCGCCGCCACCCTGAGCGTTACCGCATTGCTGCGCTTTGTGCGCACACACAGATCGACCGTCTGTTCGAGCAATGCCTGGAGTTTCGTCCGGATTTCGCCGTAGTGCGTGATGATGAACTGGCCGCCGAATTGGCAACGCGCCTGGCTGCGGCAGGGTGTGCCGGTATTCGGGTCGAATATGGCGCAGAAGCGCTGACGCGCATGGCAAGCCTGAAAGAAGTCGATTCAGTCATGGTAGCTATTGTTGGCGCAGCCGGACTGCCGCCCGCACTGGCCGCCGCGCAGGCTGGCAAGCGCGTCCTGCTGGCGAACAAGGAATCTCTGGTCATGGCTGGCGCGTTATTCATGCGTGCCGTGCGTGAATCTGGTGCTGTTTTGCTACCGGTTGATAGCGAACATAATGCAATTTTTCAATCTCTTCCGAGAGATTATTCAAGTAATTTATCAGCTCATGGCGTGGTGAGTCTTTTATTGACCGCGTCGGGAGGGCCTTTCCGCGGTATGGATCAGGCGGCGCTTGCCCGGGTGACGCCGGAACAGGCGTGTGCGCATCCTAAATGGGCAATGGGGCGCAAGATTTCTGTAGATTCGGCCACCCTGATGAACAAGGGGCTAGAAGTCATCGAGGCACATTGGCTGTTCAACATTCCGCCGGAAAAAATCGAAGTGGTCGTGCATCCGCAGAGCATCATTCATTCGCTGGTGCGCTACGTGGATGGCTCAGTGCTTGCCGAACTGGGTAATCCGGATATGCGTACCCCGATTGCGCATGCACTGGCCTATCCGGAGCGAATCGATAGTGGCGTGACGGCACTGGATCTGTTTTCGGTCGGTGCGCTGAGTTTCGAACGACCGGATGCCGAGCGCTTTCCCTGTCTGGGGTTGGCATACCGGGCACTCAAGTTGGGCGGCAGTGGGCCAGCCATTCTGAATGCGGCCAATGAAGTTGCCGTGGCAGCCTTTCTTGACCGAAAAATTTCCTTTAATGCGATTCCTACCATCATTACTGCTGCGCTGGATACCTTGCCTGTCACAGCAGTCGATACGCTGGCTGACGCGTTGGCTGCCGATGCGCAGGCGCGTGGCTTCGCGGAACAGGTGATTACTGAGCGTCGGTACGCATGAACGATTTCTTATATTACGTGCTGGCCTTTCTGGTTTTGCTCGGTCTGTTAATCATCATCCACGAACTGGGTCATTACCTGGTTGCACGTTGGGTCGGCGTCAAGGTGTTGCGTTTCTCGATTGGCTTTGGCGCGCCTGTTTTTGTCAGAAAAATTGGCGTAGACCAGACCGAATGGGCCATTGGGCGAATTCCGCTGGGCGGTTACGTCAAAATGCTCGATGAGAGTGAAGGCGAGGTGATGCCCGATGAGCTACCGCGCAGTTTTAACCGGCAAGTTTTGTGGCGGCGGATAGCCATCGTCGTTGCTGGGCCGCTGGCTAATCTGCTGCTGGCGGTCGTGGTGTATTGGGGGAGCTTTTTATACGGCGTTGAAGAATTGCGGCCGGTGCTTGGCACACCTGTGAGCGCTTCGCCCGCAGCATATGCGGGAATTGAGGACGGCGACCGGGTCGTCAAGATTGGCGATGATCCGGTACTGACTTGGCAGGAGATGCGTTGGAAGATACTGACACTGGCAGCCGATGTCGATACGCTTTCGTTAGAGACGGTGAATATGCGCCATGAAAGTGCTATCCGGCAACTTGATATTTCTTCTATCCGTCGTCACGGCTGGGAGGCGGATGCACTGGAACAGCTGGGGTTGCGTTATTTCCGGCCACGTATTCCGCCAGTCATTGGCCGGCTCAACGAAGATGGACGCGCCAGCACAGCAGGTTTGCAGGCGGATGATGAGATCGTCGCAATTGATGGTCAGGAGATTGATTCCTGGCACGCTCTGGTCGATATTGTCCATGCACATCCGGAGCAGCGTTTGCTGTTTACGGTGTTGCGCGCCGGGAGTCTGCTCGAAATTCCCGTGACGCCCGCCGCGTTTACCGACAAAAACCAGGAAATCGGCCGCATCAGTGCGTACGTCAAGGAAATTCCGGATTTTCGTGATGCGCTGCTTGTGACCGTGCGCTATGGCCCGCTGACTGCTTTGTCCAAGGCGGTTGCTGAAACATGGGAGAAAGCAGTTTTCAGTCTGCGGATTATCGGCAAAATGCTCGTCGGCGAAGTGTCCTGGCAAAACATCAGCGGCCCCATTACGGTTGCCGACTATGCCGGACAGTCCGCCAAACTCGGGCTAATGGCGTATTTCAGGTTTCTTGCGCTGATTAGCATCAGTCTGGCGGTGCTCAATCTCTTGCCTGTTCCCATGCTGGATGGGGGGCATTTGCTGTATTATCTGTTTGAGGCGGTTCGGGGCAAACCGCTTTCCGAACACACGATGGAATTGGGGCAGCGTCTTGGTCTGTCCGTTCTTATTCTGCTGATGGCTTGTGCTTTTTATAACGATATTAATCGATTGATTTCCGGATGAATATGACCAACAAGACTTTTCTTCCCGGATTGCTGGCGGCGTTCTGCACGACGAGCGCCTTGGCTTTCGAACCTTTCACCGTCAAGGATATCCGTGTTGAAGGTATTCAGCGCACGGAAGCCGGAACGGTCTTCAGCTATCTGCCGGTCAAGGTAGGGGAAACCATGACCAACGAAAAGGCGGCGCAGGCAATCAAGTCATTGTTTGCTACCGGCTTTTTTAAAGATGTGCGGATTGAGACTGACGGCAATATCGTCAATGTCATCGTCGAAGAGCGTCCGTCGATTGCACAGATCGATTTCGATGGACTCAAGGAATTCGACAAGGAACAAATCATCAAGGGACTGCGTGAAGTCGGTTTTGCCGTTTCCCGTCCGTTTGACCGCAGCGCACTGGATAAGGCTGAGCAGGAACTGAAACGTCAATATCTGACGCGAGGGAAATATGCCGCTACGGTGACGACGACCGTCACGCCGCTGGAGCGCAATCGCGTTGCGATTAATTTTAAGATCGACGAAGGATCTTCCGCGAAAATCCGGCAGATCAACATTATTGGCGCCCACGCATTCAGGGAAGCGACGCTGCTTGATGAATTCCAGTTGCAAACGCCAAACTGGATTAGCTGGTATACAAAGAACGATCAGTATTCTAAACAGAAGCTTTCCGCCGATCTGGAATCCCTGCGTTCCTTTTATTTGAACCGCGGGTATCTGGAATTCAATGTCGAATCGACCCAGGTTTCGATCAGCCCCGACAAGAAAGACGTGTTTATTTCAATTTCGGTGAATGAGGGCGAGCGTTTTATCGTTTCATCGGTCAAGCTCGCCGGTGATCTGACTTTGCCGGAGCAGGAATTGCGGGAGTCGGTCAAGATCAAGCCTGGTGATATTTTCTCTCGGGAAAAACTCAACGAAACGACGCGTGCTATCAGTGACAAGTTGTCTGCCAAAGGGTATGCATTTGCCAACGTGAATGCCGCTCCGGAAGTCGATAAGGAAAAAAGGCAAGTTGCTTTCACCATTTTTATCGATCCTGGCAAGCGGGTCTACGTGCGCAGGATCAATATCGCGGGCAATACAAAAAGCCGGGACGAAGTGGTGCGCCAAGAGATGCGGCAGATGGAGGGCGCCTGGTACGACGACGAAAAAGTCAAGCTGTCTAAACAGCGGATCGATAAAACGGATTACTTCAGCGAAGTCAATGTTGAAACGCAACCCGTGCCAGGAACGGCCGATCAGGTTGACGTCAACGTGGGCGTCACCGAGAAAGCGACCGGAAGTCTTTCGGCAGGCATTGGTTACTCACAGGCTGAAAAGATTATGCTGCAGGCCTCGGTTTCCCAGGCCAATATCTTTGGTAGCGGAAAATTTGCCTCCGTCCAGGTCAGCACAGGGAAGCTCAACCGAAACATAGGGTTCAGTTATACCAATCCGTATTTCACTGTTGATGGCATCAGCCAAGGCTTTGATATTTATCACAACCGTTTCAATCCTTCTTCACTGGGCTACGCCTATGGCAGGGAATCCACAGGTGGTGGCCTGCGCTTTGGTATTCCTATCGGCGAAAAAGAGACCATCAATTTTGGCGCAGCGCTGGATTACACAAAAATCAAGATCGACCATAATAATGCGAATACGCCCTTGTTATATAAACGTTACATCGACAAATTCTGCGGCGGTGCGGACTCTTGCGGAAAAACTTCCTTCCCGTTTTCTGCGGGCTGGCTGAGTGATACGAAAGACAGTGCGATTGACCCGACGCGCGGCGCCGTACAGCGAGTCTCTTATGAAGTGAGTCCGCTCGGCGACCTCAACTACCATAAGGTTACTTTGCAGCGGCGTCAGTATTTTCCGATTACACGGAATGCTGTGTTGATGCTTAATGGGGAGGTAGCGTTTGCCAAGGGCTTTGGCAACAGTCCTGAGCTACCGTTCTTCAAGAATTTTTATGCGGGCGGCCCGGATTCGGTGCGTGGTTATGATTATGGCAGTCTTGGGCCTTATGAAATCACACAGTCCGGTGATATCGTACATTTGGGCGGCGTGCGCCGCTTCATTTTCAATGCTGAGCTGATGTTGCCGATGAGTAGTTTCGGCTTCGGCAAAGATAAGTCGTTGAAATTCGGGCCATTCTTTGATGCAGGCCAGGTTTATGGCGATAAAAAATCTAATCGCGATCCTGGCGTCGTTGCCGAGGGTCCGATTCGCATGTCAGCGGGGATTGCCGTGACTTGGCTGTCGCCTTTGGGGCCACTGAAGTTCAGTATTGCTCAGCCGATCAATCGGCAGACTAATGATAAAATCCAGCGTTTTCAATTCCAGATGGGACAAACTTTCTAACGTAAGGAGAAAGAGCTTGAAGATAAAATTTGCCACCTTTTTGATTGCACTCATGACGGTTTTCCCGGTATCGCAGGTCATGGCGGCTGATGCGCTCAAAATCGGTTATGTCAATACACAGCGTATTTTCCGTGACGCACCTTCTGCCGTGAGAGCAGCCAAGAAGATTGAAGCGGAATTTTCTAAACGCGATCAGGATTTGCAGCGGATGGCCAAGCAACTCCAGTCGATGCAGGAAAATCTCGAAACAAACGCGATGACGATGTCCGAATCGGATCGTCGGGCGAAAGAAAAAAGCCTGAACGATCTGTCACGTGAATTCCAGCGCAAGCAACGTGAGTTCCGTGAAGATCTCAATCTGCGCCAGAACGAGGAAAATACGGCGATTATTGATAAAGCCAACCAGGCGATCAGACAGATTGCGGAAAGCGAGAAATACGACCTGATTCTGCAAGACGTCGTCTGGGTGAGCCAGCAGCTCGATATTACGGACAAGGTCATTAAAGCCTTGGCCGACGGTAAATAATTTCCCTGGAGGTCGGCTTGCGGCTTGAGCAGATTGTTGCACAGCTTGGTGGCCGTCTGATTGGCGATGGCAGTGTCGAGATTCTGCAAGTGGGCGCTCTGTCGTCGGCAGGGCGCGGGCAAATCTCTTTTTTGACCAATCCCAAATACCGTGCGCAACTGAAGACTACTCACGCATCGGCAGTCATCGTTTCGGAAAAAAATGCGAGTGATACGGAAATTCCACGTATCGTTCATGCGAATCCATACGCCTATTACGCACGGGTTACCGCATTACTGAATCCACCACCGACGCGTGCTCAACGAGTGCATGAAACGGCTGTCGTTCTTAGTCCGCTACCCGTTTCAGTGACTATCGATGCGCACGTCGTTGTTGGGCGGGGCGTTTGTTTAGGTGAGAATGTCGTGCTGTATCCGGGCTGCGTGATCGGTGATGATGTCTCCATCGGCCCAGATACAGTCATTTATCCTAATGTCGTGATTTATCCGCGTTGCGTGGTTGGTGCTAGAACGATCATTCATGCGGGCGCGGTTATCGGAAGCGATGGCTTCGGCTTTGCCCAGGAAGGCGAGCGCTGGGTCAAGATTCCGCAAATTGGCCGCGTCGTTATTGGCGACGACGTCGAAATCGGCGCCAATACCTCAATCGACCGTGGTGCGCTCGATGATACGGTCATTGGTAACGATGTCAAACTGGATAACCAGATCCAGATTGCCCACAACGTCCGGATTGGCGATCATTCCGCGATGGCCGGTTGTGTCGGCGTGGCAGGCAGTACGACATTCGGCAAGCGGTGTACGGTCGGCGGGGCGGGAATGATTTCCGGACATCTTGAAATTGGCGATGATATCCATGTTTCAGGCGGGACCTTGGTAGGCAAGAACCTGAAGCAACCGGGACAATACACAGCGGTTTTTCCGCTCGAACCGCATATCGACTGGTTGCAGAATGCGGCACACCTCAAGCGTCTTGCTAAGCTGGCGGCACGGGTCGAAGAGCTTGAGAAAAAACTTGAAGATATGAGTAAAACACAATGATTACAATGGATATTCAGGATATCGCCAGGCATCTTCCGCAGCGTTACCCCTTCCTCTTGGTCGATCGTGTTGTAGAGATGGAGCTGGGCAAGTCGATCCATGCCTACAAAAACGTAACGATCAACGAGGCGTTTTTCGTTGGTCATTTCCCGCATTACCCGGTGATGCCTGGCGTGCTGATCATGGAGGCACTGGCACAGGCGGCGGGTGTCCTCTCTTTTAAGACGGCAGGAGAAATGCCGAGCGAGACCTCGCGTTTTCTCTTTGCCGGTATCGATAACGCACGTTTCAAGCGCCAGGTGGTTCCCGGTGACCAATTGCATCTGTATGTTGACATCACGCGTCGGATGCGCAGCATCTGGAAATACCACGCGGTTGCCAAAGTAGGCGATGAAATTGCAGCCGAAGCCGAGCTGATGTGCGCTAAGAGCGATACCGCCTGACAGAGCAAAGGAGACTGCGCCATGATTCATCCGACTGCCATCATTCATCCGGAGGCAAAACTTGGCGCAGGCGTGTCTGTCGGCGCTTATTCGGTCATCGAGGCCGGCGTTGAAATTGGCGATAACACGCGTATTGGTCCGCATGTCGTCATTACCGGCCGTACCCGTATCGGCTGTGATAACCAGATTTTCCAGTTCTGTTCTCTGGGTGAAGTCCCGCAGGACAAGAAATATGCGGGCGAGCCGACTCGCCTGGTCATCGGCGATCGCAATACCATCCGCGAGTTCTGTACTTTCAATCTGGGGACGGCGCAGGACGCGGGCATTACGCGCATGGGCGACGATAACTGGATCATGGCCTATGTGCATATCGCACATGATTGCCAGATCGGCAACCGTACAATTTTTGCCAATAACGCCCAGCTGGCGGGTCATGTACATGTCGATGACTGGGTGATTTTCGGCGGCTTCAGTGGCGCTCACCAATTTTGCCGTATTGGCGCACATGCGATGATCGCCGCCGGCACGATTGTTTTGCAGGATGTGCCGCCTTACGTCATGGCTGGCGGTACAACGGCCGCGCCATTTGGCCTCAATATCGAAGGTTTGCGCCGCCGTGGTTTTTCCTCGGAGTCGCTACAGGCGCTCAAACATGCCTATCGGACGCTGTATCGATCCGGTCTGACGCTTGAAGAAGCACGCACCAAGCTGGCGGATGAAGCCGCTGCGCATGCCGAGATTCAACCTTTCCTCGATTTTCTGGCAGTTTCTAAACGCGGCATCATCCGATGAACAACAGGGCGGTGCGTATTGCCATGGTGGCGGGTGAAGCCTCCGGGGATTTGCTCGGCGCGCACCTTATCGCAGCATTGAAACAGCGTTTGCCGCAAGTCGAATTTTTTGGCATCGGCGGCCCGAAAATGCAGGCCTTGGGGTTCCAATCCTGGTATTCACAGGAAACCCTGGCCGTGCGTGGGTACGCCGAAGTGCTGCGCCATTTCCGTAAGATCCTGTCTATCCGCAATGCGCTAAAACGCCGCCTGCTGGCTAATCCGCCTGATATTTTCATTGGCGTCGACGCGCCAGATTTTAATTTTGGTCTGGAAAAGCCGCTTAAACAGAACGGTATCCCATGCGTCCATTACGTCAGCCCGTCAATCTGGGCGTGGCGCGGGCAGCGGATTCACCGCATTGGCAAGGCCGTATCGCGCATCCTGGCGCTGTTTCCCTTTGAGCCTGAAATCTACGAGAAGCAAGGCATCCCGGTCAGCTATGTCGGACATCCGCTAGCCGATGTGTTGCCGCTGGAAGATGGTTGCGATGAAGCGCGCGAGCTGTTTGGGGTGCCAGCGCAGCGGCCGGTATTTACCCTGCTGCCTGGCAGTCGGCAGGCGGAAGTGCAGTTCATGGCGGATGCTTTTGTCGGCGCGGCGCTCAAGGTGATCGAATCCTTGCCGGATGCCGAGTTCTTCGTACCGCTGGCGACTCGCGAAACTCGCCTGCTGTTCGAAGCCGCCATGCAGCGCGCCGATGCCCGCCAGTTGCCGGTGCGTCTGCTGTTCGGCCACGCGCATGAAGCCATGGCTGCGGCGGATATCGTCCTCGTCGCCAGCGGCACGGCAACGCTGGAAGCCGCGCTGCTCAAACGCCCGATGGTCATCGTATACAAGATGGCGCCGGTGACTTACCGCATCATGCGTTGTATGAAAGGCTATTTGCCCTATATTGGCCTGCCCAATATCCTCGCTGGGCGTTTCGTCGTTCCTGAATTTATCCAGGACGATGCGACGCCGGAAAACCTGGCGCAAGCGTTGCTGAACCTGTACGCCGACCGGATCACTTGCGCCGGTATTGCAGAGGTCTTCCGTGAAATCCATTTGCAATTGCGGCAAAACTCTGCCGAGAAAGCTGCGGCGGCAGTGTTGCTGCACCTGCCAGAGCATTTTTTGAAACCGGCTGTTGCCGACACGGGCCATGCCGCGCACGCTGCCTGAGCCGCTGGCTCAACCGGAAGGATGGGTGTGCGGCGTCGACGAAGCCGGGCGTGGTCCGCTGGCAGGGCCGGTCGTCGCGGCGGCGGTTATTCTCGATCCTGCGCGCCCCATCCTGGGGTTAAATGACTCCAAAAAACTTTCCGCTAAACGCCGCATCGAACTGGCGCAGGAAATCCGCGACAAGGCGCTGGCCTGGTCGATTGCCGAAGCCAGTGTCGAGGAGATCGATCGCCTCAATATTCTTCAAGCCAGTCTGCTCGCGATGCAGCGGGCGGTGGCTGGAGTCTCGCCCCCTCCGTGCAGGGCGCTGATCGATGGCAATAAATGCCCGATACTGGATTGCCCGGCGGAGGCCATCGTTGGCGGTGACGGTAAAGTGGCGGCCATCGCCGCCGCGTCGATTTTGGCTAAAACGGCGCGTGACGCGGGCATGGAAGCTTTGCATGCGATTTATCCGATGTACGGTTTTGACCGCCATAAAGGTTACCCGACAGCCGCCCATCTTGCCGCATTGCGCCAGTATGGCCCGACGCCGGCGCATCGGCGCAGCTTCTCGCCCGTCGCACAACTGGCCTTGCTATGAAGCAGCGCGTCAAAAGCCTTGCCTCGCGGGATAACTCGCATTTCAAGGCGCTGAAAAAAATCTGCCACAACGGGCACGCACGGCGGGCGGCGGGCATCATCGTGCTTGACGGCATGCATCTGGTCGAAAGCTATACCGAAAGCTGCCTTCGTTTGGGCAGTCGGCTGGAAGAAATCGTTATCGCCGACAGTGCGCAAGACAAGCCGGAGGTTGCCCGGTATCTGGCTGTGTTGCCGGCGAACGTGCCTGTCACCGTGCTGGCTGACCGTTTGTTCGACGAACTCGCGCTTGTCCGCTCACCCAGCGGGATCTTGGCGCTGGCAACGCGACCGTCCTGCCCAACGGCGCTCGATGCAGCAAGCGATGCCGTCCTGCTCGATGGCATTCAAGACCCGGGCAATGTCGGTTCGATTCTGCGCAGCGCCGCAGCCGCGGGGTTCAGCCAGGCGCTCTTGACGGCGGATTGTGCGCAGGCCTGGTCCCCAAAAGTCCTGCGGGCGGCGATGGGTGCACATTTCCTTTTGTCCATCCATGAAAATGTTGATCTGTGTGCCTTCATCAACCGCTATTGCGGACAGACGCTGGCGACAACGCTGAATGCTGCTTCGCATCCGCTCTTTAGCACGGACGGCTTCGACGGAATTGATCTGGCGCAATCCATGCGCCCGATTGCCTGGGTGTTTGGCAATGAAGGCCAAGGAATCCGGCCAGCGGTGACGGCATGTGTGAGCTGCTGCGTTCGCATTCCTATGCCCGGTGCGGCGGAATCGCTCAATGTCGCGGCGGCGGCGGCCATCTGTTTGTTCGAAACGGTCAGGCAGCGCGGGTGGGCGTCTCCCCAAAGGGTGCCCTGAGGCCCTTGTAAACAGGGCATCTCCAGAGGGGTGGCCGGAGATGCCCTATCCACGTGGGGTTCAGGGCGCCTGCCCGGAGATGCCCTATCCACACGGGGTTCAGGGCGCCTGTCCGGAAATGCCCTATCTACGCGGGGTTCAGGGTGCCTGCCCGGAGATGGCCTATCCACGCCGGGTTCAGAGGGGGTCAATTAACCCGCATCAGGCGCGCCTTTTCGCGTTCCCAGTCGCGGGTTTTTTCGGCCTCGCGCTTGTCGTGCTGTTTCTTGCCCTTGGCGAGGCCGACCTCTGCCTTGACGCGACCCTTTAAAAAATGCAGATCAAGCGGAATCAAGGCATAACCGGCGCGTTCTACCTTGCCGATCAGGCGGTTGATTTGGCTGGCGTGCAGGAGCAATTTGCGCGTGCGCAGCGGATCCGGCTTGATGTGTGTCGATGCTTCGGCCAGCGGCGTGATGTGCATGCCGAAAATGAACAACTCGCCATTGCGGACGACGACGTAAGATTCCTTGATATTGGCACGTCCCGCCCGGATCGCCTTGACTTCCCAGCCTTCGAGTGCGATTCCGGCCTCAAAGCGCTCTTCGATGAAGTAATCGTGAAAGGCTTTTTTGTTGGTGAGGATGCTCATGAAATGTTCCTAATGGTTCGGTTGGGCGAAAAGCCGATGCTAGAATGCAATTTTACGTGATTGGCGGAGTCGGGCGGTACATGGTGAAGGTTGAGCGGTCGCTCTTGATTGCGCATTCGGCGCAGCGGATGTTTGACCTGGTCGAGGATATCGAAGCCTATCCGGACTTCCTGCCTTGGTGCGCGCGCACCGAAGTTAGTCACCGGGATGCAGCCAGTACCGTAGCGACGTTGTATGTCGATTATCTGGGGGCCAGGGCGCATTTCACGACGAGGAACGACAAGCAGCCTCCGCAATCCATGCGCTTGAAACTGGTCGATGGTCCGTTCCACCAGCTCGAAGGCCTCTGGCATTTTAAATCGCTGGCGGAAAATGCCTGTAAGATCGACTTCCGCTTAGGGTACGAATTTTCCGGCAGATTGTTTAACGCAGTCATTGGCTCGGTCTTCGGACATATTTGCGATACGATGGTCGATGCGTTTGCTCAGCGTGCCAATGAGGTTTATGGAGAAGGGTATGTCTGATCCTGCCGGTCAAATCCGCGTCGAGCTCGTCTATGCCTTGCCAGACGAGCAGAAGATTTTTTCGTTTCATCTCCCTGAGGGGGCGACGGTCAGGCAGGGCATCGAACAGTCGGGTATCCTCGAAAAATATCCCGAAATTGATCTGGAAAAAAATAAGCTCGGTATTTTTGCGAAGCTGACCAAGCCTGATGCGGTGCTCCATGACCGCGACCGCATCGAAATTTACCGGCCGCTGATTGCGGATCCAAAAGAAGTCCGTAAGCAGCGCGCAGCGGAAAGTAAAGCCACGAAAAAAGGCGCCGGCGAGGCGGAGGGCGGAGAGAGTGTTGCCAAAGGAACGCACGGAAACTAGAAGGGAAACAGAAGGGCATGTGCCGATGGGCGCCTCCGGAGCCCGCGTAGATAGGGCATCTCCGGGCGTCACCTCGGAAACCCGCGTGGATAAAGGCGCTCCGGGCTGCTAGTTTTTGCCCCTCTCTCCAGGCGCTTAGCTACGGAGAAGGGTGGTTTGCCCGCCGGAAATGCCCGTGGATAAAGGGCTTCAGAGGGCTTCAGGGCACCCCTCTGGGATGCCCTGTTTACGCGGGTTTGCGGGCAGCGCCGCGTTACCGCATTCAACTACCTTGTTGCCGTCTTATTGGTCTTATTGGCATTCGGCTTCTTGCAAGGCTTGGCGCGTCTTGTCCAGTTCTGCCTTACGCTCCTTGTCTTCTAGGAAGTAGCGTTCCCCTTTATCGTTGACCTGCGCAATGCGCACGCCTGACTCAAGTACGCGGGCGTTACGCTGAATGTTGTCGCAACGCTGTTTTTTCTGGGCAAGCGCTTTCTGGTCTTGCGCTTCTTGGCTAGATTTTTCCTGCGCCTCTTGTTGGCGCTTGCGGAAAGCCATGTCCTTTTCGGCCAGCGTTGTCGTGGGGTTCGCAGCCGGTGCGGCAGGTGCCTTGGACGTAATTACGCGCTTTTGTGTAATGCCTCCGGGCGGCGGTTTGTCAGAATAAACGGTCTTGCCCTTGGCGTCTTTCCATTGGAAAATCTGGGCGTTAGCCGCAACAGCGAAGACGGTCGCTGCGCAAGCAATAAACACGTGTTTCATGGAGAAGTGTGTCATGGCGTTCGTCCTGATTCATAAGGCATATACGGTATAATACCGATTTGTGACCTAGGAGCAAAGCCCATGCGTTTATTGCAGAAAGCGCTGACGTTCGACGACGTACTGCTCATCCCCGCTCATTCTTCCGTTCTCCCGCGCGAAGTCAGCCTGAAAACACGCCTGACGCGCAATATTAGCTTGAATATGCCGCTCGTTTCGGCAGCCATGGACACCGTGACGGAAAGCCGTTTGGCGATTGCGCTGGCGCAGGAAGGCGGCATTGGCATTATCCACAAAAATCTTTCACCCCAGGCACAGGCAGCCGAGGTGGTACGGGTCAAGCGCTTTGAATCGGGCGTGCTGAAGAACCCGATTACCGTGTCTCCCTCAATGACCGTGCACGAAGTGCTGGATCTGTCGCGACAACACCGGATTTCCGGATTCCCCGTGCTGGAAGGGCGGCAGGTCGTCGGCATTGTCACCAACCGCGATTTGCGTTTCGAGACCCAGCTCGATCAGCCTATCCGCAACATCATGACGCCGCGCGAGCGCCTGGTGACGGTACACGAAGGCGCCAGTATTGATGAGGGTAAGGCACTGATCCACAAACATCGCATTGAACGTGTTCTGGTGGTCAATGATGCATTTGAGTTGTGCGGCCTGATTACGGTCAAGGACATCATCAAAACGACGGAGCATCCAAACTCCTGCAAAGATTTCACCGGCCGACTGCGCGTTGGTGCGGCCGTGGGTGTGGGCGAGGGAACCGAAGAGCGTGTGGCGCTGCTTGCCGAAGCGGGCGTCGATGTGATCGTTGTCGATACCGCGCACGGGCATTCACAAGGCGTGCTGGAGCGTGTGCACTGGGTTAAGCGGGAATTTCCGCACATTGATGTCATCGGCGGCAACATTGCCACGGGCGATGCGGCGCTGGCACTGGTGGATGCCGGCGCAGATGGCGTCAAGGTCGGTATTGGGCCGGGATCGATCTGTACAACACGCATCGTTGCCGGCGTCGGCGTGCCGCAGATCACGGCTATCCAGAATGTCTCTGACGCCCTGAAAAATACGGGCGTTCCGATGATCGCCGACGGCGGAATCCGCTATTCCGGCGATATCTGCAAGGCAATTGCCGCAGGTGCTAATTCCGTGATGCTCGGCGGCCTGTTTGCCGGTACAGAAGAAGCGCCGGGAGAGGTTGAGCTATACCAGGGGCGCTCCTATAAATCGTATCGTGGCATGGGGTCGCTGGGTGCCATGGCTGCGGGTGCGGCAGATCGTTATTTCCAGGAAGGCACGGGCAATATCGAGAAATTTGTGCCGGAAGGCATCGAAGGGCGCGTCCCCTACAAGGGGCCGGTTTTGGTCGTCATTCATCAATTGCTCGGCGGCTTGCGCTCATCGATGGGGTATCTGGGGTGCGCGCAGATTGCCGATATGCATGAAAAAGCGGTTTTCGTCGAAATTACCGCCGCGGGCGTGCGTGAATCGCATGTCCACGACGTGCAGATTGTTAAGGAAGCGCCCAATTACCGCGCGGAGTAGCAGGTCTTAGGTTCTTATCTTTTGCGGGTTGCTGACAGGCATGGGCATGGCGGCAGCCCGCATTTTTATTGAAGGCAGCAGGCATGTCTCATCACAAAATCCTCATCCTCGATTTCGGTTCTCAGGTCACGCAACTCATCGCCCGCCGCATCCGCGAAGCGCATGTGTATTGCGAGGTGCACCCTTGCGACGTGAGCAGCGACTGGGTGCGCCAGTTTGCGGCCGATGGCAATCTCAAGGGTGTCATCCTTTCCGGCAGTCACGCCAGCGTGTACGAGGTGGACGACCGCGCGCCCGATGCCGTGTTCGAACTGGGCATTCCCGTGCTGGGCATCTGTTACGGCATGCAGACCATGGCGCAGCAACTGGGTGGGCAAGTGCAGGGCAGCAATACCCGCGAATTCGGCTACGCCGAAGTGCGCGCCCACGGTCACACGGCGCTGCTCAAAGACATTCAAGACTTTCACGCCCCCGAAGGCCACGGCATGCTGAAAGTGTGGATGAGCCACGGCGACAAAGTGACCCATTTGCCTGAGGGCTTCAAAGTCATGGCCAGCACGCCAAGCTGCCCCATTGCTGGCATGGCCGACGAGGCGCGGCGCTTCTACGGCGTGCAGTTCCACCCGGAAGTCACGCACACCGTGCAGGGCCGTGCGATGCTGGAGCGCTTTGTGCTCGACATCTGCGCTGCCAAGCCCGACTGGATCATGCGCGACCACATCGAAGAGGCCGTAGAAAAAATCCGCGCGCAAGTGGGCGATGAAGAAGTCATCTTGGGCCTGTCGGGCGGTGTTGATTCATCCGTCGCCGCCGCCCTCATCCACCGAGCTATTGGCGATCAGCTCACCTGCGTGTTTGTTGATCACGGCCTGCTGCGCTTGAACGAAGGCGACATGGTCATGGACATGTTCGCTGGCGGTTCGTCGTACGGCCGCCCCGAAGACGAACCAGCCCCCTCGGTGGGCAGCGAACGCAGTGAGCGTGGGGGTAAAAAAATTCACGCCAAAGTGGTGCGCGTCGATGCCAGCCAGCTCTTCCTCGATGCCCTCAAGGGCGTGTCCGACCCCGAGCAAAAACGCAAAATCATCGGCAAGCTCTTTGTCGATGTCTTCAAGGCCGAAGCCGAGAAGCTCAAGGCCAGCGGCGCTGGCCATAAGGGCGCAACCTTCCTGGCCCAAGGCACCATCTACCCCGACGTGATCGAATCCGGCGGCGCCAAAAGCAAGAAAGCCGTCGTCATCAAAAGCCACCACAACGTCGGCGGCCTGCCCGAACAATTGGGCCTGAAACTGTTGGAGCCGCTGCGCGATTTGTTCAAAGACGAAGTGCGCGAACTGGGCGTGGCCCTTGGTCTGCCGCACGACATGGTCTACCGCCACCCCTTCCCCGGCCCGGGCCTGGGCGTGCGCATCCTGGGCGAAATCAAAAAAGAATACGCCGACCTGCTGCGCCAGGCCGACGCTATCTTCATCGAAGAACTGCGCTCCACCATCGAACCGAACAGCGGTAAAAGCTGGTACGACCTTACCAGCCAAGCATTCACCGTCTTCCTGCCAGTCAAATCCGTCGGCGTCATGGGCGATGGCCGCACCTACGACTACGTCGTGGCCCTGCGCGCCGTGCAAACCAGTGACTTCATGACCGCCGACTGGGCCGAACTGCCGTATGCGCTGCTGAAAAAGGTGTCGTCCCGAATCATCAACGAAGTGCGCGGGATTAATCGCGTGACCTATGACGTTTCCAGCAAACCCCCTGCGACGATTGAGTGGGAGTAAGCCATTATTTCTACGGCAGCGATAGATGTTATTCCATTAGGTTACGGATAAATATAAATTTTAATTGCTGCCTATTTATTGTATAGACTGGTAACCATAGAATCATCTTGGATAATTAATTTTATTAAAAGCGATGCGCTTCATTCTAGATACAAACATTCTAATTCCTCTTGAGGATTCGCAGCGCCCACTCGAGCCAAGCCTCGCTAACTTTGTTAGATTGGCCAATGAAAATGGACATGTTTTGCTTTATCACCCGGCTTCAGAAGAGGATATCAAGCAGGACAATAATGCAGATCGTCGTACTCAGACACTTTCTCGACTGAGTCAATATACTAGACTGGAGTCGTTGCCTACTTGCCCATGGAATACAGCCGATACAGATCGAAATGATGCCGCAGATAATGAAATTCTTCATGCGATTTTTCTTAATGCTGCCCATGGGTTGGTCACGGAAGATCGTGGCATCCATAAAAAAGCGAAAGAGCATGGACTATTGGAACGCGTCTATACCATTCAAACGGCAGAAGATTTGTTGCGTCGCCTGCACGGACGAGTTCCAGTGCAGTTGCCGAATATTGAAAATGTTCCACTTTTCAGTTTAAGTTCATACTTGGGAGGCCAATTTTTTAATAGCTTGAGAGAGGGATATGAAAATTTTGACAACTGGTTTAGAGAAAAAGCGAAAGAAGGGCGGAATGCTTGGGTAAACTGGGAGTCGAGTGGAGTTCTTGGAGGCATTTGCATTTATGCTCAGCAACATGATGAAAGAATTACAGACGAGGTAATGCTTGAAGGACCTGCACTAAAATTAGCAACCTTCAAAGTTGGAGAAAATAGCCGAGGCAAAAAAATAGGAGAACTTTTTTTAAAGGCCGCATTCCTTTATGCTACAAAAAATAGATTGGAAAATATCTTTATTCATGGCGATAGCGATCGACATCATTTTCTTTTTGAAATGCTTGAGGACTTTGGGTTTAAAAGGGTAGGCTTTGATCCTGGAAGTCAGGGGCGTGATGCTGTCTATCTTAAAAGGCATCCTGTAAATCCGCCACAAGAAGAACTCCCTTCTTTTGATTATTTGCGTTTTTATTTTCCACATTTTCGTCACGATGAAAACGTGGAGAAGTTCATTATTCCTATAAAACCCGGGTATCATCAGATGCTATTTATAGATTATCTAGGCCAGCAAATGAATATATTCTCTTCGCAGAGTTCTGCAGGGAATGCTATAAAAATGGCGTATTTATGCTACGCCCCAACTAAGAAAATTCGCCCTGGCGATATAGTGCTGTTCTATCGATCAGGAGACGAGCGGGCAATAACTAGCATTGGTATTGTTGAGAGTTATGAAACATTAAGTGTGGCAGAGGATATCGTTTCCAGAGTTAAGCGTCGTACTGTTTACTCGATGCCTGAGATTAAATTAATGGCTGAAAAGCCTACGCGTGTTATGCTGTTCAGGTTAGTTAAACATCTTTCGACTCCTTTGCCGCAAGAGTGGCTTGAGCAGCAAGGCGTGCTCAAGGGGGCACCACAAAGCATTACTAAAATTAGTCACCAAAGTTTCGAAAGAGTTTTATCTCATGAAAACTAACGTTGTGCTAATTTCAATTCGGCCAGAGTATGCCAAAAAAATACTAATTGGAGAAAAAAGGCTCGAATTTCGCAGACGATGGACTTCGAAACAGGTTAGTTGTTTGGTTATTTACGTAACGTCGCCTGTCCAAAGGATAGTGGCCGCTACTCATGTCGAAAAAGTTCACTGGGGGTCAAAAAATCATTTATGGGAACTCGCCAAAAAGAAAGGGGGGGGAATTAGTCGTCGAAAGCTATTCGCATATCTAGAGGGTAGAAGTGAAGGGGCTGCTATTGAGCTTGCAACGGTCTCTAACTTTAGCAAAGGGGCGCTGAAGCCATCTCAAGTGTTTGGAGAAAATTTTAGACCCCCACAATCTTTTCGTTATCTCAGTTTAGATGAGGTTGAAAAATTGAATTTCTATTTTGGAGTGGAATAGCTGATGCGTATCATATTTGTAGGCGGAGTTCATGGTGTAGGCAAAACCACTTTATGCCATCATGCTGCGAAATTGCTGGGACTCGATTATTTCAGCTCCAGTAAAGTGATAAGCTCTGAGAAGGCTGAGGCTGCTTTAGCCGCGGATAAATTGGTTTCCGATGTTATGGGAAACCAATCATTGCTAATTCAAGGGATTCGTAAACTTTGCAAAAATCATAATAAGACAATTCTTCTTGATGGACACTTTTGCTTATTGGAATCAAATCATGATTTCCGAAAGATTCCGGTTGATGTGTTTAGAGAATTAAATCTTCAAGGGATTGTGGTTCTTCATGATGCGCCACTGGCCATTTATCAAAGATGGATCGATAGAGATAATAATATATCCCAAGATCCAGTTATCATAGAAAAGTTTCAAGAACTGGAGTTAAGGCAAGCGCACCTAGTAGCGAACAACCTCAATATTCCTATTCGGGCATTGAAGGCGCTTGATAAATTTAAATTTACGGAGGCGATTTCCGAATGGATTGCCTTATCCGATTAATCTCAGTTTAATTTCCCAATACTGAACGCAATATACCTTTTATAAAGGGAATAAAATTTCGAAATAAATAAAACGTCAACAAGATCAATAATCTGCATAGATTAATAAGATCTATCGTATTTCTACTCGCCCTCATCATTAGCAAAGGTGCAACCTTTTCCGCTTTGTTATTAATGCTCGCATCAACGTTCTGCTCCGCGCCGCAGGCGCCAGTGGTGACGCTGGTGAGATAGACGCAAGTAGTGGAGTCTATGTCTTACAGGCGATCAAACGGTGCATATTGCGCCTTGGCGCTTTCGTAGCTGTAGGCGCCGTGGCGGATATTGCAACCAACTATGGAGATGCAAAGTGCGTAGAACAAAGAGCAACGTTGTCAAATTAAACGCCGCGCCGACGTTCGAGGAGTACGAGGTAATGAAAAGCCTCAGTGCTTTGATAATCAGCATTTCGGAGCAGCTTGGCACCGAGCGCTCACGCGCGCGCATCGCCAGAGTCAAGGCTAAGCTGGAGCGTACCCGTCAACAGCTCAACAGACTGCACGGTACGAACCTATGATGCCCTAGTCCCATACGTCGTTGTCCTGCTACACGACATGCCCTCGCCAGTATGAGGCGAAGTATGTAACCAAGGAAGCCAAGTTCGAGCCGGCGCCTTTATTTCTTACGTTTTGCCGGTTTGCTTGCCTGCGCGGCATTCTTGCGGGGTGTGGGTGCTTTCTTGGCGTTCTGTTTCTGTGAAGAGGCTGGGTGCCTGCTTTTCTTTGCAGAAACGGATGATTTGCCTTTTTGTGGAGCGGGCTTGCTGGCCTTTTGCTCCGTTGCCAGGACGACGAGCGTTGTTCCTGGCTTGATTTTCATGTTTTTCAGGTGGTTTCGGCGTTTCAGCTCGTCGGCGCTCATGCCGTGCCGCTTGGCGATGGAAAACAGGGTGTCACCTTTGCGTACCTTGTAGGTGCGCGTTGCCGGCTGCAAGTCGGCACTGGGGAAGCGTGGCTGGGCAACCATCGTGGCCGGGTCGATCTCTTTTGCGCCGCCGTTGCTGGGCACCAGTAGCGTAAGTCCTGGTTTGAGCCGAATGCGTCCGTGGATGCCGTTGATGGCTTTGAGGTTGGCGACGGTCATGCCGAAGCGCGGTGCGATTTTTTCCAGGCGGTCGCCGGGGCGCAGGGTATAGGACTGCCAGGAAGAAAGCGGTTTTTGCTTCTGCTCGTGTGCTTCCAGGTTGCTGACGAAATGGTCGTACTTTTCTGCGGGAATGACCATCGGCGAGTCGGAGACGATCACGGGGCGGTTGTGCGCCGGATTAAGCGCAAGGAATTCATGTACCGGAATACCAGCAAACTGTGCGGCCAGTTTGACATCAATGTTGACCGGCTTGGTGACGGTTGTGAAATAGGGGCGGTTGGGGATGCGCGGGATGCCAAGTTCCTTAAGCGTTTCCGGACTGCTGAAGATATTTTTCAGCGCCTGTAGCTTGGGCACGTAATTTTGCGTTTCATTCGGCATGCTCAGGTTCAGGTAATCGGTCGGCAGGTTGAGTGCTTTGTTTTTGGCAATGGCGCGGGCGACGGCGCCTTCCCCCCAGTTGTAAGAAGCCAGCGCCAGATGCCAGTCGCCGTGCATTTCATAGACTTCCTGCAAGTATTCGAGCGCGGCGGCCGTCGAGGCGATGATGTCGCGGCGCTCGTCCTTCCACCAATTCTGGTCGAGATTGTAGCGTTTGCCGGTTGTCGGGATAAATTGCCATAAACCGGACGCTTTGGCGGGCGAATGGGCCATCGGGTTGTAGGCACTTTCCACCATCGGTAGCAATGCCAGCTCCATGGGCATACTGCGCTGATCGATTTCTTCGACGATGTGATAGAGGTAAGGGGCGCCGCGTTCAACCATGCGGCGCAGGTAATCGGGCTGATTGAGGTAGCGCTGTTGGTGTTCCAGTACCAGGTCGTTGTTGATGTCCGGCATGGAAAAGCCCTTGCGGATGCGGGAAAAAATATTATCCGTTTCGCTGGTCAGATCGACAGTCGGCAGATTGATCGGTAATGCCGGAACCTCGTAGCTCTGCAAGGGCGTCAGGATGGGGGCCGGGTATAGATAGTCGGCTGTTGTTCCTTTGCGGGGAGGGCATTCTTCGCTGTTTTCCGATGTCGCATTGCAGGTTGTGCGGCCGAGGCTGGCGCAGCCGGCCAGCACAACGGTAAACAGGCAGAGAAAGATACGGGTACTGAGTCGATGGAAAAGTTTTCTATAAATCATCCGTATGACCTGAGTTTGACCGCCATACGGCGAAATGGAAAATCAATGCGCGTCGCATCCAGCAGTGAGAGTACGAGAGGCTCAGACACGCCATAAACTGCAGTCGCTTCGATGTGCCCGTCGGCGCCAAGGCAGGCGGATTATAGCGCACACAGGCCTCTTGGCCTTTCGACTGACAGACTTTTTCGTACCGAGAAAGCGTTGGCTGCGTTTCGCCGGCTTTCCGGTGAATGCCCGCAAACACATTACATCGTGGCTACATTGCGCCGTCGCACGGAGATAGTTTGTCCGGCTGCATTGCATGTTGCCTGGAAATTTGGATGTGGCCTGGAGATGGGGATGCCTGGAGGTTCTGGAGGATATTTGCGCCAGGTTGCTTGAGGCAATTGATGCGGGACGTGATGTATCTGCAACACACAGGAAAACGCGAAGCCGTGTGATCCCGGTTTTGCCGGATGCCTATCTGGTTTGGGTTTGTGTATCCTAGAGATATCCTGTTTTTTATGGGGATTGTCATGAAATTTAAAGCCACGATACTGACTATTGCCGGGCTGGGGCTTGCGGCGTGCAGTACGCCGCTCGTCAAGCGTGAAAACACGCAGCCTCTTGATTTTGCCGGTCAGAAATATGTAGATAAAACGATGCAGGTCGGCGGACAAACGATACGTTACCGAGCGTTTGAAAATATCGTTTATGTCAACAATCCTGTCGACGCGGCTCACGAAACCATCAACATCTACATTCCGGAAGCCTATTTCAACGGCGGCAGTATCAACGGCTACACCGCGCAAACCGCGCCCATCTTTCTGCCTAACCCAATCGGCGGCTATATGCCAGCCAAAGCCGGCGTGCCGGGACAGGGCGGTTTCGGCCCGCGCAAGGCCGGGCAGATTGATGCCATGCAGGCCGCCCTGGTCAGAGGCTATGTCGTGGCATCGCCCGGCGCGCGTGGCCGCACCGCCGCCACCGGCAAAGCGCCCGCCGCGATTGTCGATTTGAAAGCCGCCGTGCGCTACCTGCGCTTCAACGATGCAGTGATGGCCGGCGATGCCGAAAAAATCATCTCCAACGGCACCAGCGCCGGTGGGGCGTTGTCTGTGCTGCTCGGCGCCACCGGCAACCAGGCCGACTACGAACCCTATCTGCAACAGCTCGGCGCCGCGCCGGCCAAAGACGATATTTTCGCCGTTTCCGCCTATTGCCCGATTTCCATTCTGGATCACGCCGATGATGCCTACGAATGGCAGTTCAACGGCGTGAACAACTACCAAAAAATGGACGCCTCCATGCTCGATTACCATGCCGAGCGCAAACTGGTTAACGGCACGCTTACCAAGGCGCAAATTAAGGTTTCAGGCCGTCTCAAAGCCCGGTTCCCTGCCTATGTGAACAGCCTAAACCTGCGCGACCCGCAAGGCCGCCCGCTGCGCTTGAACGCGCAGGGCAACGGCAGTTTTAAAAACTATGTCGCTTCCTTCCTGCGCCAGTCCGCCCAGGGTCAGCTCGATGCCGGCAAAGACCTGAGCGATCGCAACTGGCTCACCCTCCACAACGGCAAAGTCCGCGCCGTGAATTTTGCCGCCTATGCCCGTGCTACCGGCCGCCAGAAAACTCCGCCCGCCTTCGACGCGCTGGACTTGAGCAGCGGCGAGAACCAACTGTTCGGCACCGCCACCATCGACAAACAGCACTTCACCGCTTTCTCCTACCAACACCGTACCGACCCACAGGCTACGCTGGCCGACCCGCATACCGTGCAGCTGATGAACCCGATGCCCTTCATTGGCTCGCACACACCGCCGCAGCATTGGCGCATCCGCGTCGGCACCGCCGATAGCGATACCTCGCTGGCCATCGCCGCCATCCTCACCGCCAAGCTGCAAAACAGCGGCAAGCGCGTCGATTTCGCCCTGCCGTGGGACGTGCCGCACAGCGGCGATTACGATCTGGACGAACTGTTCGACTGGATCGACCAGGCTGTCAAAAACCAAAATTTCACGAATCAGGAGATGTGATGAACCATTCCGTCATTACCGTCATCGGCAAAGACCGCATCGGTATTGTTTACGACGTATCCAAACTGCTGGCCGAAAACCAAATCAATATCCTCAATATCAGTCAGCAGTTGATGGGCGAATTCTTTACCATGATCATTCTGGTCGATACCGCGCAATGCCCGAAATCGCGGCAGGAAATGCTCGACATCTTCGCACAGGCCAGCCAGGCGCTCGCGCTGGACATCCGCATGCAGAATGAAGAGTTGTTCAACGCCATGCACCGGGTTTAATACCTATCTCAGAAAACAATCTGAGTGTATTGGCGCGCCTTGCTGTACTCATGTGCTGTCCGCGGCGCGCCGCCTTCCCGGCCCAATTCCTGGAATTGGTATCACCGTGCAGCATTCAATCCCATTCATCACAGAAACCCATGACGCAAATCCATTCCACCGAAATCCTCGAAACCATCCGCATGGTGTCCGAGCAGAACTTTGACGTGCGCACTATCACCATCGGCATTGACCTGCACGACTGCATCAGTCCTGACCTAGAACAGCTTAACCGCAACATCTACAACAAAATCACCCGCATCGGCAAAGACCTGGTCGCGACTGCCACAGCGCTTTCCGCCAAATACGGCGTGCCCATCGTCAATCAGCGCATTGCCGTCACGCCGATCGCGCAAATCGCCGCCGCGACCGGGGCGGACAGCTATGTGAGCGTGGCAGAGACGCTGGACAAAGCCGCCAAAGCCATCGGCGTTTCCTTCATCGGCGGCTTCTCCGCTCTGGTGCACAAAGGCCTTTCGCCTGCCGACCGCGTCCTGATCGCCAGCATCCCGGAAGCGATGCGCACGACCGACATCGTCTGTGCCTCCATCAACATCGGCAGCACCCGCGCCGGCATCAATATGGACGCGGTCAAGCTCGCAGCGGACACCATCAAGCACACTGCCGCCATCACCCCGGAAGGCTTCGGCTGCGCCAAAATTGTCGTCTTCTGCAACGCCGTCGAAGACAACCCCTTCATGGCGGGCGCCTTCCACGGCGCGGGCGAAGCGGACGCCGTCATCAACGTCGGCGTCTCCGGACCAGGCGTGGTGCAGGCGGCACTGCAACACTGCGACGGCAAGAACCTCACCGAAATCACCGAAGTCGTCAAAAAAACCGCCTTCAAAATCACTCGCGTCGGCGAACTTATCGGCCAGGAAGCGGCGCGACGCCTCGGCATCCCCTTCGGCATCCTCGACCTCTCGCTCGCGCCCACCCCCGCCGTCGGCGACAGCGTTGCCCGCATTCTCGAAGCAATGGGCCTCAGTGTCTGCGGCACGCACGGCACCACTGCCGCCCTTGCCCTGCTGAATGACGCGGTGAAAAAAGGCGGAATGATGGCCTCATCCGCCGTCGGCGGCCTGAGCGGCGCCTTCATCCCCGTCTCCGAAGACGAAGGCATGATTGCCGCCGCTGCCAGCGGCATCCTCACCCTGGACAAACTCGAAGCGATGACGGCAGTGTGCTCTGTCGGCCTCGACATGGTTGCCGTGCCGGGCGACACCCCAGCGGCGACCATTGCGGGCATCATCGCCGACGAAGCCGCCATCGGCATGATCAACAGCAAAACCACCGCCGTGCGCATCATCCCCGTACCGGGCAAAGGCGTGGGTGAACGCGTCGAATTCGGCGGCCTACTCGGCTACGCGCCGATTATGCCGGTCAAGACGGGCTCGTGTGCGGACTTCATCGCGCGCGGCGGCCGCATCCCCGCGCCGGTGCAGTCGATGAAAAACTAAGCGGCAAAGCCGTTCGCTGGGGCCGCGGCATCTTCGCCAGCACGGATTACTCAGCCGGGCGGGATTGATCAACGCGCCGAGTCGTATAGCCAGCCGTACAATCGGGCGCTGATAGGGAAGGACTTGGCCGGAACCGGCACGGTGCGTGCAGATGAATCAAGGATTTATACTCTCCTTGAGAACGGCCTGAATGCTGAATCTTCCGCGCCCAGAATCTTCCATGAAACGAGGAGAGAAAAGGATGAAAACCGATACAAGAAACCGCTACGGCAGCATTTCGCGCAGCTTTCACTGGATCATGGCCGCGGGCTATCTTTTTATGTTCGGAACGGCCATCGCCTGGAATATCGATAAACAGTTCAGATCCTCGCTTATGGGAATGCACAAAACGGTCGGTTTTGTGCTGGCCGCTTTGATCGTCCTGCGTGTTTTATGGGCTGTGACGCAAATGTCGCATCGTCCCAAGAATAATCTGGCGGCCAGAGCCGGGCATCTGGCACTGTATGCCCTCATGATTGCCGTTCCGGCATTGGCTATTGCCCGCCAGATCGGCAGGGCGCAGGGGAACAAGTTCCTGGTCGAACTCGGGAACCAGTGGCACGGCGAACTGGGGTGGGTGTTGCTTGTGCTGGTTGCCGGCCATGTCGTGATGACGATCATTCACCAAGGCCGGGGAGCGCCGGTGCTTTCGCGTATGTGGGGATAGGTTAGGAAAGAGGCTGAAACCAGGGTTGGGATAGAGCCGGGAATCAGCATCCGGCAAGCTTGACCGATGCGCTGGCGCCAGGGCGGCGCAACATCGTGCTGCTTTGCTGGTGTTTTGTCTGCGGGATTTCCATAGAGTAAAAATCGGCGGATGTCGTTTTGGCCATTGATATGCCGAAAACACACACCAGAAACCTTCCCCGGCTATGTACAAGATCCGGAAAGTTCCGGAAAATAGCCGACCTCATCACTCTCGACGAGATCAAGGAGTCTATTTATGGCACTGGCACATTTCAAAACCCTGGCTTCGGCGCTGATCGCCGCCTCCTGCGTGGCTCTGGCGCACGCTGCCGAGCCGCTGAAGGCCGGCTTTGTTTACATCGGCCCGACAGGCGATCATGGCTGGACGTATTCGCATGACGAAGGACGCAAACAGCTCGAAGCGCATTCTGGCGGCAGGGTCAAGACAACTTTCGTTGAAAATGTGCCGGAAACCGCTGATTCCGAGCGTGTTTTCCGCGATCTGGCGCAAAAGGGCTACAAAGTCATTTTTGGCACATCGTTCGGGTATATGAACCAGATGGTCAAAGTGGCCAAAGCCTTCCCAAACACCATCTTCATGCACGCCACCGGCTATAAAACGGCGCCTAACCTTGGCGTTTTTGATGTGCGCACGTATGAAGGTTCTTACATGCTCGGGGTCATCGCCGGCAAAATGACCAAGCACAACAAGCTCGGCATTGTTGCCTCGATTCCCATTCCTGAGGTAATCCGCAACATCAATGCGTTCACGATCGGCGCGCGCAGCGTTAATCCGAAGGTAACGACGCGCGTCATCTGGGTGAATTCCTGGTTCGACCCCGGCAAAGAGCGTGAAGCGGCGCTGGCGCTGATTGCCCAGGGCAGTGACGTGCTGATGCAGAACACCGACTCGCCGGCCGTCGTCCAGACAGCGCAGGAAAAAGGCATCCTCGGTTTTGGCTGGAACTCGGATATGACCAAATTTGGCGGCAAGGCGCAATTGGCCGCCTCCGTCCTCAACTGGGAGGTGATCTACAAAAAAGTCATTGCCGACGTTGAGGCCGGCGCCTGGAAAACATCGAATATCTGGTGGGGCGTCAAAGAGGGCGCGGTCAATGTTGGTTATTTCGGCCCTCAATTGCCGGAAGATGTGAAAAAGCTGGTAGAAGCGCGGCGCGATGCACTTAAAACCGGCAGCCTGCATCCCTTTGCCGGCCCGCTCAAGGATCAGTCCGGCAAGGAAGTGCTGCCCGCTGGCAAAACCTATACGGACGCCGAGTTAAAGCAGATCAATTTTTACGTCGAGGGCATCGAAGGCAATCTGCCCAAGTAAGGCCGGATGACCATCGCGCGCGGAGAACGTTTTTCGGCTCCGCGCAGCCGGCCTACCGCACGCCATGGGCCTTGCCATATGCCCGTTCATCAGTTCATGTGCGGCCGCTGCTGATTTTTCATTCAAGTTCTGACTCAAGGATCCATGCATGGAAAATGCATTCATCAGCCCCTATCGGGACGATATCGTCATTTCATGGCCGGAGCTGCACCGTGATACGCGCTTGCTGTGCCGCGCCTTGATGGATCGGGGGCCGTTCAAAGGCATCATTGCCATTGCGCGCGGCGGCCTGATTCCGGCGGCGCTGGTTGCGCGCGAACTGGAAATCCGCTTGCTCGATACGATCTGTGCTTCCAGCTACGAGGCCGCGTCCGACGACGGACAGGGCGCGCAGATCATGCGCACCGAGGTCAAGATTCTCAAGGGGGTCGAGCACGACGGCGAAGGCTATCTGCTGATCGACGATCTGGTCGATACGGGGGCGACGGCGCGCATGATTCGCAAGCTGTTACCCAAGGCCTTCTTCGCCACGCTTTATGCCAAGCCGATGGGGCGGGAAGTCGTCGATCTCTGCGTCAAGGAGTTCCGCCAGGATAAATGGGTGTACTTCCCTTGGGATATCGACTACACCTTTGTGCCGCCGCTAAAGAAAAATTGCCAAGTAGATGCCGGATGAGCGGAATTTCGTATGGTTTTTACGAGCGGAGATCACCAAAAAAGTAAAGCCCGTGAAATATGGGGCTGACACGATGTTTGATGCCCTCTGCTTGTCGCGGCGTGGGTTGGCCTCAGAGAATCTGAGGGCATAAAAAAGGAAATATAAAAATGACACAGCCAATGACCCAAACAACGGTTTTTGAAGTCTGCCTGCTTTCCATCAAACCGGGCATGGAAGCGGAATTTGAAGCGGGCGTGCGCCAGGCTGCGCCATTGTTCCGGCGCGCCAAAGGGTGCCTGAGTATGGAATTGCGGCGCTTTGTCGAAAACCCCTGCATGTATCACCTGCTCGTCCAGTGGAACTCGCTGGAAGCCCATACCGTCGACTTCCGGGCGTCAGAGGATTTCCAGAAATGGCGGAGCTGCGTTAGCCACTGCTTCGCCGCGCCGCCGGAAGTCATTCACACGGTCGAAACCCTGCAAGGCTTTTGAGCCGAACCCCCGCAATCTTTGAATCTTTGGCAAAACGCATTGAAATTCAGCGCTGCGCACCGGCATTCGTGAGGCTTTGAAGCAAACGGTCGAATAGACCTCGTATCCTTATATCGGCTTCGCCCAGGATGGGCGTCCCGTTTGAACCGCTTGTCGACGATGGGCGCAAGAGTCTCTTCGGCGGCTTCAGGCTGAGATAAGGGCGCCGGCTGTTTTTAGGGGTAATGGCCAAATTTCATGCTCAAGGCCTCATTCTTGAGCGAAATAATTCTTTATAGACCGTCCCTATTCTCCTTTTCAGCCCGTAATGTCACTGCAAAAGACTTTTCATGCCGCCAAATCTCCTTTCCGGACCCTGCGTCTTTGGGGCGTTTCAGCCCGGTCGGTTGCTTCTGCGGTCCTTGTCAATCGGGCGTTTGCAGGCAGGTAGGCCGGAAGCCCCCGTAAACATTGGGCTGGCGGATAGGCAGGCCGGAAACCCGCGTAAACACTGGGCTGGCGGGCAGCCCCTCCGGAAACGCCCATTTTACGCGGGGTTCAGGGCAGGTGTTGTGGCGGATATTGTGGGGGGGTGGGTCTGCGGCAGTTGGCGGTGATTCAACTGGCGATGCTTCTTTCCCGCGCAGCCGGTAGTGCAACGCAAGGCACTGTCGCAGCGCCGACAGCCGAAGTGATGCTTCGCTCCTGTGCGTCCGGTGGTGTGTCAGTGGTGCGCGGGCGGCTACGGAACGTTCAAGACAGCAAACCAAGATTGCTGCCTGCCTGTCCTGGATGTGACGCTCGGTTATCTAAATCGATTGGCCGCAAGCCCACGTCAATCGGGCATTTGCGGGCAGGCAGGCCGGACGTCCCCGTAAACATTGGGCTGGCGGATAGGCAGGCCGGGAACCCGCGTAAACACTGGGCTGGCGGGCAGCCCCTCCGGAAACGCCCATTTTACGCGGGGTTCAGGGCAGGTGTTGTGGCGGATATTGTGGGGGGGTGGGTCTGCGGCAGTTGGCGGTGATTCAACTGGCGATGCTTCTTTCCCGCGCAGCCGGTAGTGCAACGCAAGGCACTGTCGCAGCGCCGACAGCCGAAGTGATGCTTCGCTCCTGTGCGTCCGGTGGTGTGTCAGTGGTGCGCGGGCGGCTACGGAACGTTCAAGACAGCAAACCAAGATTGCTGCCTGCCTGTCCTGGATGTGACGCTCGGTTATCTAAATCGATTGGCCGCAAGCCCACGTCAATCGGGCATTTGCGGGCAGGCAGGCCGGACGTCCCCGTAAACATTGGGCTGGCGGATAGGCAGGCCGGGAACCCGCGTAAACACTGGGCTGGCGGGCAGCCCCTCCGGAAACGCCCGTTTTACG
>ERZ773065.61-NODE-61-length-71770-cov-22.167496_pt1 | contig 71770 bp, 73 predicted proteins | sample MGYA00580623_ERZ773065 | MGnify/ENA primary metagenome ERZ773065 (study PRJEB29015, sample SAMEA2738017) | human oral metagenome | biome: human oral; feature: human-associated habitat; material: dental | place: China | collected 2047 ... | reverse complement strand
AAGCGTTGTTTGGCGTGCTGCAAGGCGCAAATTATGAAGATTTACGCAAGCAAACAGCTGAGTTTCTAGGCGCAATGGATTTTGATGGCTACGGCATCGGCGGCGCGCTGGAAAAGGAAACTATGGCACAGACGATTCAGTGGGTGAACCAGATTTTGCCTGAGAATAAACCTCGTCACCTTTTGGGTATTTCCGAACCTGATGATATTTTTGCGGCAATTGAGCAGGGAATCGACACCTTTGACTGCGTTAGTCCAACTCGGGTGGCTCGTAATGGCGCTGCTTACACTCCTAATGGTCGGGTTAACGTCAGGGGTCGCAAATATCGTGAACAGTTTACGCCGATCATGGAGGGTTGTGATTGCTACACTTGTCAAAATTATTCCGCCGCTTATCTATGCCACTTGCTTCATGCTCGTGAAAGCCTAGCTGGAACTTTACTGTCCATCCATAACGAAAGATTTATTATCAAATTAGTTGATGATATCCGCAACAGTATTGAAAACGGTACTTTTTATGAGTTTCGAGATGAATTTCTTGGAAAATATTATACTAAGTCATAAATAGGTAAAGTCCAAAATTTAAAACGTCAGTCATCCCTATTTACATCTATACAAAAACTCGCTATAATTAGTCTATACGCCGTGGAGCCGTTTTCTGGCCGACCCTGCGTGAAATAATAACTAAATAAAGGAGAACTTCTACAAATGGCAGATGCATTTGACCGAAGCAAACCGCATGTTAACGTCGGCACTATGGGTCACGTTGACCACGGTAAGACCACGCTGACCGCAGCTATTACGGCAGTGTTGGCAAAGCGCCTTCCAAGCGCAGTTAATAAGCCAATTGCGTATGATCAGATTGACAACGCACCAGAGGAGCAAGCTCGTGGTATTACCATCGCTTCTTCACACCAAGAATATGAATCAGAAAAACGTCACTATGCGCACGTTGACATGCCAGGCCACGCCGACTATGTCAAGAACATGATCACCGGTGCTGCTCAGGTTGACGGTGCAGTTTTGGTTATTGCCGCAACTGACGGCCCAATGCCGCAGACTCGTGAGCACGTGCTGCTTGCAAAGCAGGTTGGTGTGCCTAAGTTGGTTGTCTTCCTTAACAAGATGGACATGGCTGACGAGGAAATGGTTGAGCTGATCGAAGAAGAAGTTCGTGAGCTTTTGGAAGCTAACGGCTTTGATAAAGATGCTCCAATCATCAAGGGTTCAGCTTTGAAAGCTCTTGAAGGTGACGAGAAATACGAAGACGCTATTATGGAATTGGTAAAAGCTATGGATGACTATATTCCAGAGCCAGTTCGTGATATGGATAAGCCGTTTATTATGCCAATTGAGGACGTCTTCTCAATCAAGGGTCGTGGTACTGTTGCTACCGGCCGTATTGAGCAGGGTGTTGTTAAATTGAATGACGAAGTTGAAATCGTTGGTATTCGTCCAACTCAGAAATCAGTGGTGACTGGTATTGAGGCCTTCAAGAAATCTCTTGACCAAGGTCAAGCAGGTGACAACGCTGGTGTCTTGCTACGCGGTATTGAACGTACTGACATTGAGCGCGGCCAGGTTTTGTGTAAGCCAGGTACAATTACCCCACACACCGAGTTTGAGGCTGAGGTTTACATCTTGAAGAAGGAAGAGGGCGGTCGCCACACTCCATTCTCCAAGGGTTACAAGCCACAGTTCTACTTCCGCACTACCGACGTGACTGGTGAAGTTGAGCTGCCAGCTGACAAAGAAATGGTCATGCCAGGCGACACTGTAACCTTTAAGGTTAAGTTGCTCGCCCCAATCGCTATGGAGCAAGGTTTGAACTTTGCTATCCGCGAAGGTGGCCGTACCGTTGGTGCTGGTGTGATCACCAAAATCAACAAGTAGTTTTAGCTACAGGTAAAATAAATCCCCCGCATTGTTGCGGGGGATTTAAGCTTAGCAATTATGGATTATCGAGGATACCTTTCCTCACAGGTCTTTCCCCATACGGTAAGCATAGGTTCTTCTGCAGGATTAATTTGACCATTTATAGATCTTGCTACTAATATCTCTAGAGAATTCTGTTTTTCGTACCCGCCACCGTAGGTGGAGAATACTTCAGTTCCGTCTTGATCAGGTATGTCTACACAATAATTGATCGAATACTTTTTATTGTTTTCTATTCCAGGCAAATCCTTTACCGAAGGTATCTTTAGGCCGTCACTATCTTTACCGTTATTGCCTTTACATTTAGAGGAATTCAATTCAGAATAGCTTGGACCTTGCGCTAATGCTTCATCTAAAGAGCCAAAATCATAATAGTTGCCATTTATACATGTTTCTGCGCTTTTTCCGTGTTTATTATTGTATACTTGTACTCCTTCTGATGGATCGTTGGCAGGCTTAACTATCCTATTATATGTACCATCAGTTATAGTTGTAAAGTCAGAATAAAATAGAAAACCCTCCTGAGATGAGCTCTGCTTTGGTTGCGACTTTTGCTCATTAGCAGTGCTATCTGTAGGCTCTACACTCTCGCTGACCGTAGTCGTTGGCTTTTGCTCGGATGGGTCTTGAACACCCTGTCCGCTAACTTTTTCACCACAGCCAGATAGAAATAGTGCCAGTGTAGCAAATCCAGCTGCTATTTTTGCTGTTGTAGTAAATCTTTCTCCTGGAAATGACTCTCTAGTCATAATATTCTCCCGCCTTTAGAAAAAGGCTTAAATTATTATAAAACTCCTGAAATCACAAATTTCATTACAACTATTATACACCATTTCATCGAAAAAGTAAATAGCTTGACCGAATAATGCTGTTTATGACAAAATAAGGAGTGATTGTAAAGAAAGGAAAAAGATGAATAAACAAAAATTGGTGATCATTGGTGGTGGTGGCATGGTTGGAGCGTCAGCGGCTTATGCGTGTGCATTGAGGCAGGTGGTTGAAGAAATTGTGCTGATTGATCGAAATCCAGATTTGGCGTGGGGTCAGGCGGCAGATATCAACGACGCTATGGGGATTGATAGGAATGTATCAGTTCGGCAGGGTGATTATAGTGATATTGCTGATGATGATATCGTGGTGATTACAGCGGGGTCACCTCAGCTACCAGGTCAAACACGGCTGGAGCTAATTGGTGTTAATGCTGGAATTATGCGAGATATCGTTAAGAATATCATGGCGGGCGGAGCAAAACCGTATTTGGTGATTGTGGCTAATCCGGTTGACGTCCTGACTTATGTGGCATTGAAGGAGTCTGGGCTGCCGAAGAATCGGGTGTTTGGTACGGGTACTACATTAGACACTTCACGCCTGAAGTCGCTGATTGCTGACGGTTTGGATGTAAATAGTCGGGAAGTTGATGTTTATATTTTGGGCGAGCATGGTGATTCGTCGTTTTCCACCATTGAGACGGCACGAATCGGTGATGTGCCGCTGGCGGAATATCCTGGGTTTAATCCAGAATTAGTGGAAAATGTTGAGCAGAAAATTCGAGATCGAGCTTACCGAGTGATCGATACTAAGAAGTCGACTTATTTTGCAATTGGTTTTGTGATATCAAAAATTGTCTCTGCTTTACGTCAATCGTCACACACGATTTATCCAGTTTGTTCATTGGCGGACGGGGAATATGGGTTATCAGATGTGGTATTGGGCTTGCCGTCAGCTATTTCATCTGAGGGCGTGAAAATCTTGTCAGGCTTTCAGTTGACAGATCGGGAAAAGGCTGATTTGTATCATTCAGCAGATATCGTCAAGCAAGCGATTACTAGCGTTAAGAGTGCTTGAAATTAGTTAAAAGAATTGCTATAATTATAGGTGAACTATTAAATTTGCTCCGAGAACTCGGCCAGACACTAGTTGAATCGAGCCAGAGGTTACGGAGTTGTACAAAGGAGGAGCTATGGCTCAAGATACAGGGATTAAAATCCGTATTCGACTGAAGGCATATGACCATAAGGTTATTGATCAGTCGGCAAAACAAATTATTGACACTGCAATTCGGACTGGTGCTGAGGTGGCTGGCCCGGTGCCATTACCAACACGCCGTAGTACGTATACGGTGGTTAAAAGTCCACATGTTTATAAGACTGGTGGTGAGACTTATGAGCGCCGTGTGCATAAGCGTTTGATTGATATCACCAATGCCACACCAAAAACCATTGATAGTCTGCAAAATCTATCTCTGCCAGCAGGTGTTGACGCTGAAATTAAGATGTAATTAGAAGGTATTCAGACGATTCCCGCCTCATTCTGTGGGGCGGATTTTTTGTGGTATAATCATAAGTACTTATGCCAAAACAAAAATCTCGCACTTACGCTCGTAACCGTTCTCAGTCTAGTGAGTTTTTTAGTCGTAAAGGGCGGGAGAAAATTTATGAGAAAGATAGTATTTTCTTTTTAAAGTTAGTTATTTGCGTAATATTGGGTGCTTTATGGTTGCGCTTGAAAGAACCTATCCCCGTGGGGCCGTTAGAAATACAAGGTTTGCCGATCGGTCTAATTATTGCCTTGATATTGGTGCTAGGTTTAGAAAAATACCAGTTTAATCGTAAGATTTGGTATACGGTTTTAATTTTGATCGCTATTTTGAGTTCATTTACGCCAGTTGGTATTATTATATAGATATTTTATTGACTAATGTTAGCTAGATGTGCTATAATAGAAGGGTAATTTCTATTACGCGTAATATCAATCTATCTCCTTGATGAATGAGTAGGTCTGGATTTTTCTGGAAACCGCACGTCATCAGGAGTATTTAAGTGGGAGTGAGGAAAAGTGAAAACACTTCTCGGTACCAAACTTGGTATGACCCAGCTCTTGGCTGAAGACGGCAAAGCCATTCCGGTGACGCTGATCCAAGCCGGCCCTGTCACCGTGACTCAGGTGAAGACTGTCGAAACCGACGGTTACAATGCGGTACAGGTCGCTTATGGAGAGGGTAAGAACCTGAGCAAGGCCGTGGCTGGACACGTGAAGCCAGCCCAAGTGACCCCGAAACATATTCGGGAATTCCGTGTCGACCAGATTCCAGAGGATCTAAAAGTCGGCAGCGAGATTAACGTTTCCGCGTTTGAAGTCGGCGATATCGTTGACGCAACCGGAACCAGCAAAGGTAAAGGTTTCGCTGGAACCATTAAACGCCACAATTTTAAGCGTCATCGTAAGACGCACGGTGGTAAAGGTAATACCCGTAAGGTCGGTTCAATCGGCTCGATGTATCCACAAAAAGTCTTCAAAGGTAAGACAATGCCTGGACATATGGGCAATGAGCGTGTAACGGTCAAGAATCTTGAGGTTGCGTATATTGACTCAGAGACCAACTTGATCGGCGTTAAGGGTGCAGTACCTGGCCCGAACAAAGGTCTAATTATCTTAGGAGGTAAAAAATAATGGCTGAATCAACCAAACTTCCAAAAGATATTTTTGCCGTCGAGGTGCCAAATCACGAGCTGGTGAAATTGGCATATGACAGTTACCTAGCTAACGCTCGTTTGGCAAGTGCCACAACTAAACAGCGTGGTGAGGTTTCCGGTGGTGGTAAAAAGCCGTGGAAACAAAAAGGTACTGGTCGAGCACGTTTCGGTTCAACCCGTAACCCAATTTGGCGTGGCGGTGGTATTGTCTTTGGGCCACGTGGCAACGAGAACTATACTAAAAAATTGTCAAAGACTGCTAAAAAGGTGGCAGTTCGCCAGGCTTTGACACTAGCTAATAAGGCAAAAAAGATTACTGTTAAAGAGTTTACTTTCAAGGGTAAAACCGCTGAAGCCGCTAAATTCTTGACAGATAATAAACTGGAACGTAAAGTTTTGCTGGTTGTTGATGAAAAAACGCCAGAGTTGATGCGCTCAACCAATAACTTGCAGAATGTGCTAGTGGTTCGCGCCAACTATTTGAGCGTTTATCATATTTTGAATGCTGACAATATTGTCATTTCGCCGAAAGCCGTGGAAGTTATTTCCGAGTGGCTTGGCAAGGAGGAAGCGTAATATGAAACAGATGACAATTATTCCACTCGTCAGTGAGAAATCCTACGCTGAAAGTTTGAAAAATAATGTCTATACTTTCCGTGTGTCACTTAATTTGAATAAAAATGAGATCCGCTCGGCGGTTGAGCAACAATTTGGTGTCACTGTGGTGAACATTAAAACGCTTGTTCAGGACGGTAAAACTGTTCGATTTAATCGTGGCAAGCACCGTTATCCTGGCAATACTAGCCGTAAGGACTGGAAGAAGGCTTACGTGACACTCAAGGACGGCGATAAATTGGACGTCTTTGATGCCGTAGAGCAGACGGAAGGAGAAGGAAAGTAATGCCAATTCAAGCTTACAACCCAACCACTCCTGCTCGCCGTGGCATGACGAGTCAGGATTTGAGCGACATTACAACCAAAAAACCGCTCAAAAGTTTAACTAAAGCCAAAAAGCAAAATGCTGGTCGTAACAACCAAGGTCGCATTACTGTGCGCCATCGAGGTGGTGGCGTGCGACGACATTACCGTTTGGTTAACCACAATCTGCCAGCAGGTTTGACTTTAACGATTGAAGAAATTGAGTATGATCCAAATCGCTCAGCACGAATTGCTCGGGTTAAGGATCAACACGGTCTCTTCCACTATATTTTGGCTGACACCTCAATGGTGAAAGGTAAAACAATTCAGACTGGTGAAACTGTAGCAATTGAAGCTTCAAATCGCTTACCACTATCAGCTATCCCAGTTGGTACGATGATTTATGCTATCGAATTGACAGCTGGCAAGGGCGCTCAGATGGTACGCGCTGCTGGCGCTAAAGCTCAGTTGATGGCTAAAGAAGGTAACTATGCCACTATCAAGTTGCCATCAGGTGAAGTGCGTAAGGTTCGCTTAGAGGCTACTGCATCAATCGGTACAGTTGGTAATATCCAACACCAAAATGTCAAGATCGGTTCAGCTGGTCGCAAGCGTCGTAAGGGTATTCGTCCAACCGTGCGTGGTGTGGTTATGAATGCTGCTGATCACCCGCATGGTGGTGGTGACGGTGGTCGTCACGGTACTGGTAAAGCGCCACGTACACCATGGGGTCAATTGACTCTTGGTTATCGTACTCGCCGCCGTAAAGGTTCGAATAAATTAATCGTACGTACGCGTCATGACGCAAAGAGGAAGAGGTAAATCACGATGAGTCGTTCATTAAAGAAAGGTCCATTCGTCGATGCAAAGCTGGCGAAAAAAGTCGCTGCTCTGAGCCTTGACGATCGAACCGTTATTAAGACGTGGGCACGTGCTTCAACGATTACACCAGAGATGGTGGGTCGAACGATCGCTGTCTACAATGGAAAAATGCATGTACCAGTGCTGATTTCTGAAAATATGGTTGGTCATAAACTCGGTGAGTTTAGCCCAACTCGTAAGTTCCGTAAGCATGGTGGAAAGGATAAGAAGTAATTATGGCTGATAATTCTTTTACCGTTCGTGCTTATATTAAGGGTGTTGATCAGACACCACGCAAGGTTTCGTTGGTGGCGGCATTGGTAAGAGGTCGTACTGTGGCTGATGCGCTAGTTATTTTGGAACATGTGCCAAAACGGGCTGCCTTGCCAGTAAAAAAGGCGATTGATAGTGTTAAAGCTAATGCCATCAATAACCACGGCTTGGATGCTAAAAGCCTAGTGATTACTACTTTGAGTATTACTACAGGTACACGTCTACGCCGTTTCAAGCCTGCTTCAAGGGGTCGTGCTTTGCCGTTCCAGAAAAAGACGTCAAACATTTTGGTTGAGGTAACTGGTACTGAGAAGCCAAAGAAAGCGCCTGTGAAGAAAACCGAGACCAAGGCTAAAGCAGAGACTAAATCTGCCAAGCCCGTTGCAAAAAAAGCCGCTAAACCGGCAGCAAAGAAGGAGGAAAAGTAAATGGGTCAAAAAGTGAATCCAATCAACTTCCGCCTACAGGTTCATAAGAACTGGAGCTCTCGTTGGTTTACGGCCAATAAGAAAGAGTTTGCGGAGGCAATTCGCCAGGATCATCAGATCCGTGAGTTGATTGAAAAGAAATTTGCGTCACGCCCAACCATCAATCGAATTGAGATTGAGCGTAGTGCCAACTTAATTACCGTGACTATTCACACAGCGAAAGCTGGTGTGGTGATTGGTCGTGGTGGTGCTGGTGTTAATGAACTCAAAAAAGAAATTGAGAAAATCGTTAGTTCGCCAGTCAGAATCAATATCGAGGAAGTGCGTCGACCGGAACTAGCAGCTAAATTAGTAGCTGAAAATATCGCCCGCCAGTTGGAGCGCCGTATCAATTTCCGCCGTGCGACCAAAATGACTGCACAAAACACCATGGCGGCAGGTGCCAAAGGTATCCGTATTGAGGTGGCTGGTCGCTTGAACGGTGCTGAAATGGCACGTCGTGAAAAGGTGATTGAAGGTTCTGTACCTCTTCATACGCTACGTGCAGATATTGATTTTCATACAGCTCGTGCCCAGACACCCGCAGGTATCATCGGCGTGAAAGTGTGGATTTATAAGGGAGAAAGGAGTCGCTAAATGTTGTTACCAAAGAAAACTAAGCATCGTAAAGTTCGTATCGGTAAAAACCGTGGTCGAGCAACACGTGGCAATTACATTGCATTCGGCGACTTTGCACTGCAATCACAATCAAACGAGCGTATTAACTCCCGCCAAATCGAGTCTGCTCGTCAGGCGATGACTCGTTATATTAAGCGTGGCGGTAAGATTTGGATTAGGATTTTCCCACACACACCAGTTACTCGTAAGCCACTTGGCTTAAAAATGGGTGGCGGTAAGGGTAATCCAGAATTCTTCGTCGCTAAAGTTAAAGCAGGAACTGTGCTGTTTGAGATGAAAGGTGTATCTGAAGAGGTCGCTCGTGAGGCAATGCGTCTAGCTAGTCACAAATTGCCGGTTAAATGTAAATTTATTAAACGGGAGGATGCGTAATGGCTGAAGCAAAGAAAACTGCCAAGAAAGCTGATGTAGTACTGACCGTTGAAGAGTTGAAGAAACAGCTGGATCAGAAGCGCAATGACTTATTAGAGGCAAAACGCTCACACGCTGCTGGTGAATTAGTTAATCCAAAAGCGTTGCGGGGCTATCGTAAGGATATTGCACGACTGCTGACACAAATTAAAGAAAAGGAGCAAGCATAATGGCTAAACGAACACTCACTGGTGTAGTCACTAGCGCTAAGCGTGATAAGACTATTACCGTGACAGTTACCAGCCGCCAGACTCATCCGCTCTACGGCAAGCAGTATACTGTGAGTCGCAAATACACTGCTCATGATGAGAATAATCAAGCGGGTGAAGGCGACATTGTGCTGGTTGAAGAAACCCGACCAATTTCCAAGACAAAAAGTCTGACTTTGGTTAAGGTGGTGGAAAAATCTCGTGGCTCAATCAAGCTGAAAGAAGAGGTTGAAACAGCTCAATCAGAAGAGAAGGAGGATGAAAAATGATCCAACAGGAATCTCGTCTGAAAGTAACTGACAACTCGGGCGCAAAGGAAGTTCTGTGTATCCGAGTACTTGGTGGTACCCGCCGTCGCTATGCTCGAGTTGGTGATGTTATCGTCTGCTCAGTTAAAGATGCTAGTCCAACTGGCAATGTTAAGAAAAAATCAGTTGTCAAGGCGGTGGTAGTTCGCACTCGTGATCAGATTCATCGCAAGGACGGTTCAACCATTCGCTTTAATGACAATGCTGTGGTGATTATCAATGACGATAAGCAGCCAAAGGCTACTCGTGTTTTCGGTCCAGTGCCTAGAGAATTGCGTGATATGGGCTATATGAAAATCGTTAGCTTGGCACCGGAGGTACTCTAATGGCTCGAATTCATAAAGATGATTTGGTAAAGGTGATCGCTGGTAAGAATAAGGGTGTAACGGGTAAAGTTTTGAGTGTTGACACTAAGGCTGGTACGGTTTTGGTCGAAGGTGTAGGTATTGGTCATCGTCACGTGAAGCCAAATCAGTACAACCCACGTGGCGGCAAAAAAGACATTCACGTGCCAATGGATATTAGTAAAGTAGCTCTAGTGATTGATGAGAAATCAGGTAAAATCAGCCGAGTTGGTTTGGTAAATAATGCTGACGGTGGCAAAACTCGAGTTGCTCGTCAGGCAAAGAATAAGGAGATTAAATAATGGCAGATAAAAAATCAATTGTGCCAGCTCCTCGCTTGAAAGCCTTGTATAAGGAGAAACTCCAAAAGGAACTACAAGCCGAATTGAATCTAAAGAACGTGCATCAAGTGCCATCTTTGGAAAAAATCGTCGTGAGTGTTGGTACAGGTAAGAAAAAAGATGACAAACGACATTTTGAGATTGTTAAGAACACTGTCGAGAAAATTACTGGTCAAGCGCCAGTTGCTCATCAGGCAAAGAAGTCAATCGCTGGTTTTAGCATTCGTAAAGGCATGGGCGCACCAATTGGTGTTAGTGTAACCTTACGCGGGGCTCGGATGTACGAGTTCATGGATCGCTTAATTAATGTAGCTTTGCCACGTGTGCGTGACTTCCACGGTGTTGGTCTGAAATTTGATAAGGGCGGTAATTACAATTTGGGTATTACTGAGCAGTCAATTTTCCCAGAATTGACCTTTGAAGAAACGCAGATTTTGCACGGTTTGCAAGTCACCTTTGTTATTAAGAACGGTGACAAAGAAAGCTCACGTGCTTTACTGGAGAAATTTGGCATGCCGTTTGAGAAGAAAGGAGGCGTCAAGTAATGGCTAAGAAATCAATGATTGCGCGTGACAAAAAGCGCCTGAAGATGATTGCGAAATACGCCGCAAAGCGTGCTGAGCTCAAAGAGCTTGGCGACCTCGACGGTTTACAGAAATTGCCTCGCAATTCGAGTCCAACTCGGCACAAGAACCGCGACAGCATTTCCGGTCGTCCACGTGGTTACATGCGCCAGTTCGGCCTAAGCCGCATCAATTTCCGCGAAAAAGCAGCCAAGGGTGAAATCCCAGGTATAACAAAGAGTAGTTGGTAAGAAGGAAAGGAGATTCGACAATGTCTATACAAACTACAGACCCAATCGCCGACCTTCTAACTCGCATTCGCAATGCGAAACTGGTTGGCAAGACGGAAGTTCGTGTTCCGTCCAGCAAGATGAAAAAAGTCATCGCTGAACAATTAGTCAAAAACGGCTACCTTGCAGATGTTAAATTGGAAAATGCCAAGCCTCGTGGTGTGCTGGTTGTGACCATCAACGAAGAGGGCACCAACAGTACTATTAACGAGATCACTCGTGTCTCAAAGCCAGGTCGTCGTGTCTACGTCGGCTCGGCAGAGATTCCAAAGGTGAAAAGCGGCCGCGGTTTGGTACTCATCTCAACCTCAAAAGGTGTCATGACTGGCGCCGAAGCGGCCAAAGCTAAACTTGGTGGCGAGTTGTTGTTGAAGGTATACTAGAGTATAACTAGTAAAAAGAGAAGCGCTCGGAGAAATCTCCGGGCGCTTTTGTGCTATTTTTATATCCTCAAATATTCTTCTGATGATATCATCCACTCAATCTTCTAGATAAATTAAAAGACCTTCTGTAGGCACACTCATCTATAATAATCGCAGAGTATTTCATTATTAATTTCTCTATGATGCTTTGCGAATAATACAAGTAAGCCAATCCTTACTAAATATTATTAGTTTTTGACGGTATTGAAAAAGTGCCGTACTATCCTTTTATATTGAGAGCAGAACTAATTACTATCTATCACATCTATAAATATAATTTATCCAAGTACTAGCTATATTGCTTTGCTCATCTTTATTGTTCGTCAATAATCCACGTTCCCTAGGCTTGATGTTTCTCTTATTGTAAATAGATACAATACTACTCACAAGCTCACCCTGAACGAGGTATATATACTCATCAACAGCGGCAGAATAAAGGAAATTTATCGCATTTCCTTCGTTCATTAAATGAAAATAATGACCTCGTTTTGAGTAGCGCGTAATATCTTTAGTCAGCTTTTCTTTAGTGTATTCACTATCAATAAATCGCATATCAAATTCATCATCCGATGATGTAACAGATGCTAGAAATGCTCCCTTCTTCAGATCTCGTAATTTGAGGATGTCTATTGCTCGAGATCCTGTTGCACAAAAAACAATATCACTACTCTGCAAAAGATGTTTCATATTCACTAATTTTGCTCCATCACAGGATGCTTGAATGGCGCGCATAGAATCAATTTCACAAACATATGGCTGAATTCCGCGTTGCTGTAGGTACTGGAATATGCCCTTACCTATTTTGCCGTAACCTATAATACCGCAGTTTTTGTAGGTTATGATGGTGTTTAGCCCACGGAGTATTGTCTCGGCAGCATGGGCTACTCCATTACCAACTAATTGATCTTCAAAATTCTTAAGTGGACTACGGGCGACAGATATGATGCGAATATTATTTTGTATGTTTTTTTCATACTTTTGATGTCCGTTTTCCGTATCTTCTACTATGCCAAGTAATTTTTTTCCAAGACTCTTTTTGATAAATTTAATACTACCACTAAAGTAGCCGCCAATATCTACCATACAGATATTGTCATATGCACCAAGGTAGTCTAACAAGTCTTGCGGTTGATTGTTTATGCTTTCTCGAGTAAATTGATTTAAAATGGGCACACCCTTTTCTTCTAGAAATCTTTTTGTTCTATTATTTATTGAATTGGGCTTTGGGATTATTCCGATAAGATTAAAGTTTTCCTTTAGACTAATGATATAGTTCTCTGAGCTCGGAATGAGATGTGATACTGCTATGACCGATATATTATCACCTTGGCCATTTGCAATTGACCTGAAAAAATCACGAGGACTCGGAGCTAGTAGGTTCTCTATCCGATCAATGACAGTCGTAAAGTGCGGATCGTTAGCAAAAATATCCCAGTCAACCCAATTAAAACCCTCAGACTCCTTATTATCTATATTTATGTCAGATTTATCAGTAATATACAAATAGCGAAAGTCATGATGGTAATGTCCTGGCTCATTCTTTCGGGGATTTTCAGGGATATAATGACTGTCTATATGAAATGGTACTTCTATATACTGCCTCAGTATTGGTCGCAACTCCAAGTCTTCACTACGCAAGCCAGTTTCCTCCTCGGCCTCTCGTAGAGCGGCATTCAGAGGAGAACTGTCTGCATCTTCAATGTGTCCTCCTGGCTGAAGTAATTTTCCTAATGATTTATGATGCAAGAGTAATACTTGGCGAGTATTCTTGTTCACGATAAAGGCGCTAGCGGTAATGTGCCCAATAAAGTTTTTGCGCGATATAATATCTTGATCAGGGTTCTCTAGTTGCTCGGCTAAAAGTTTAAGCGTAGCGCTATCATTTTTGTAGATAGTTATGTATCTTTTGTATAATTCCTTGATTTGCGTTATATTTTTCATGATATTTATTATAAACCAAGTTGTCTCTGTATACTATGATAACGTGGCGTTGGTCTATAATATATTCTAAGTAGTGGCGATTTAGGTGATGCTACCAGAAATTATTGGAATTAGTGGAGCAAATAGGTTTGGTAAAGACACACTTCCGGCCGCTTTTTATGTATATGGTATAATAAGTAGACCAAGCCTAACGTTTCATCTAGAGTGGTAATCAATATGATCTCATATGTGCTACAATTGCTATATGAGACTCAAGTATATCCCCGCCGCTTATCGTGTAACCGTCAAGGGATTGGTAAGAGATAACACGGGACGATTATTGTTTGTGCGCGAGCGGGATGGCGTATGGGACTTTCCAGGTGGCGGGTTAGAACACGGTGAAGGATTAGAAGAAGCACTGCGACGGGAATTTCGTGAAGAAGTTCAGGCGGAGATTGAAATTTTGCCAACTGCACCAGTTATCATCCCAACGTGGCATAGCAAGTTCGATGACCCGGTGCTTATCATTGCTTTTGAGGTAACACTCCTGGGCAAGCCACGAGTGAGCGAGGAAGTCGAGGAATTAGCCTATCTTCACCCGCAGGATATCGCTCCTAACCAACTCGATTCGACACTCATTGGCAAGCTTGCTGCGCCTATCTGCGATATCAATCAGTGAGATACCTCCCTCGCTAAACAACAGTCGAAGAATGCAACATCGCACACTCTTTTGTAAGAGTGGCACATTCTCTCACCGCAATTTCATGCCCAAGCTGATAGCCACTACGCCTGGACTTCGGCAGCTCGCGTACTTCATGAAACATCATGTCAAGTTCAGGCACGAAGAATAACTCCCGAAACGGCATACCTTTGAGTTGCGATTCCTTCTGCGGTTCAGTTAAAATAACGCCAGAATTTTCTCCAAAAATTACCTTCTCATGACCATCAGGGAAGTTTATTGCAAGACATGTTGTATATTGCGCTCGCCTATTTGTCTTATCTTCAAGCTTTTTCAAGCAGTAATCTACGATTTCCTGGTCACTCATCTCGTGACCGTTCCAGCGTCTTGTAAACACGCCGGGTTCACCGTTTAGTGCTTCAATTTCCATGCCTGAGTCGTCAGCAATTTTTATCATCCCCACGTAGATAATACCTCGTGTGTCGTGCCTTTGTTAAAGCGTTTTGTTCAAATGTTACACCAGTTTCTGCACAATCGGGAATTTGATAATTCAAGTCTGCTAGCGAAATAATTGCTTTTTGTGGATCAAAATTGTGAAACGTTGCAACGAATTCTTTATACTTGCCGGGATTTCTGGTGGCAAATAGTATCTTTGTTTTCATAGCGTTATCACCTTATATTTCTCGGCAAGCAACAAGAAGGTATGTAAAATCTGGTAAAGTCTTACGTCTGGTGGAATATTATCTTTAATTAGTTTTTGTACGGAAATGACCTGTTTCTGTGAAGAAAAATGTGGCAAGATTGATAAGTTGTCTGTAATATCTGTGGGATAAAGTCTCATCATAGGTTTAAATAAATTGGCTTAAATACTAACTAATAATATAATAGCACACATGAGCAGATACGACATATGGAATCTCGGGTTCGCCGACCTTCTAACTCGCATTCGCAATGCGAAACTGGTTGGCAAGACGGAAGTTCGTGTTCCGTCCAGCAAGATGAAAAAAGTCATCGCTGAACAATTAGTCAAAAACGGCTACCTTGCAGATGTTAAACTAGAGGACGCTAAGCCTCGTGGCGTTACTATCAACGAAGCAGCCAAAGCTAAACGTGGCGGCGAGTTGCTACTGAAAGTGTACTAAAACATCACAGTAAACAAAATAAACGTCCTCGTTGCAGGGCGTTCATTTTTTTTTATGTAAGCTTTTATTGTAGCTAAGATCAAAATACTAAAATATATAAAATCAGTGATAGCCAAGGATTTATAAATTTTAATTTATGTAATAACTATTATATAATCACCATATGATTACCCTGAAGAAAATATCTTACGAAACAGGTAGTCGGAGAGTGTTTAGTGATGTCAGTTTGGTTATTAATGCGGGTGACAAAATTGGACTAGTTGGTCCAAATGGAGCAGGTAAAACCACTCTTTTGAGAATTATCAACAGAGATATTCAGCCTACGGCTGGTAACATAATTTCAAGTGATGAAGAAATTGGTATTCTACCGCAAGACTTAAGGATGTGGCTTGATAAAACGGTTTACGATTTTATTGAAGAGGTGACTGGTGTTAAGTCGGCCAGAGAAGAATTTAATGAACAATGTGAACAGTTGGCTCGAGATGATGGTGAAAAAACATCGTTGATTTATGCCGAATCTTTGGAGCGTTATGAAAAATTTAAAGTTGCTAGGTTCGATACAATTCTTAAAAAAGCTTTATCGCAAGCTACTTTGGATGATGTTGATAAGAGCAGAAAGTTAAAGGAGTTTTCTGGTGGTCAGCTAATGAGAATTGCTTTGGCGGCAATTTTTGCATCTCATCACGACCTAATTTTACTTGACGAGCCTACCAATAACTTGGATGATAGCGGGGTTATTCTACTTGAAAACTTTATCAATAATTCTTCCGCTTCATTTTTGATTGTGTCACATGATCGACGTTTCTTGCGCAATGCTACAAAGCGAATTGTGGAATTGGTGGGAGAAAAAGGTGTAAATAAGTATGACCTTGGTTATGATGAATACACTAAGGCGCGAGCTAAAGATCGTCAGGCGATGATTGATCGTTACGAACAATATGAGAAAGAAAAAAAGCGTCTGCGTCGCATTGTGCGAGAGACAAAGATTCGTGCAAATTCAGCGAAATCTAATCGTAAAAAATCTGATGGAGATAAATTGAATGACAATTTTCGTAAGGAGCGAGCTTCAGCTAATCTAGCAGCTGCCGCAAGCGGTATGGCCTCTCGTCTACAACACTTGGCGGAGCCAGAAAAGCTCGAGAAAGATATTGCTGTTAAGTTTGCTTTTGACGAAGTTTCCTCCAAAAGATCTAGTTTAATTTCTCTACGCTCCTTGAGTGTCTCACATGACGGCAAAGAAATAATTGGTCCAGTTACGTTTACTGTTCGTCCGGGTGATAGAGTGTTAATTCAGGGGGATAATGGATCCGGCAAGTCTTCTCTACTTAATTTTATAACAGGTGATTATATACCAATATATCATTCTGGAGAGGTGATTAAAGGTGAAGGTGTAAGAATTCTTTATATGAATCAACTGCAAACTTTACCCTTTGAAAATGGCTCACCGTTGGAAAATTTGCAGTATTTATCATCAGATATAAAATTACATGATGCAATTAACACGCTAATTCATTTTGGTTTAGATAAGCGAACAATATCTTCAACCAAGGCGGCTGATTTAAGTGGTGGTGAGCGAGCCAAGATTTTATTGGCGGTAATGTCAATTAACTCGCCTAATCTTATTATTCTTGACGAGCCAACGAATAATCTTGATATTCCTACGATTGAAATGTTAGAGTTAGCGCTAAGCCATTATCGGGGTGGCATAATATTGGTGTCGCATGATCGAGACTTTATTGAGAGCGTTGGAGTTACACAACGAGTTAAACTTTAGGTTATTAGGTTGTGTTATTTTTTTTATGCTTCAAATTAACTAGCTTCGTCTAATACAGATCTTTGTGCAATATATTTTGCTATACTGTAATCATATGCGTAGCTTCCTCCACATGACGAAAACGCCAAACCAAGCAGAAATAACTGTTAAAGATGTCTTTATTGTTGATATTCTACCCTTCTCGTTATCTATCGTCGTTATGATGCCGCTACTGTACGGAATAGGCTGGCTTATCGGCAGTGCTGACCCCAGGCAGGGAGTTCCCGGTTATTATATTCAGGTACTATTCATGGAAAATCCTTTTGTTGAGTTCATCATGGTCGCCGCTGCTTGCTTTATTGCTATCAGGCAAAAGCCACAGGCACGCTTCTGGTCGACAATGGGGGTGGCTACATTCATTGCTCTAGTTGATGCATCAAACTTTCTTTGGCATATTGATGTCAGCGGCTATTTAAGCATCTTCGCTGGTATTCTGTTAATGATCTCTAGTTGGCGGTTATGGGATTATTACGAAGTGCGTAAAATCTACACCATGACAGAACCGTATTTGACCAAGGCTGCGCTAGTAACATATATTACTCTCGGCATTTTGGCGATTGTTCTACTCATTCCGTACGGTAACTAAGCAGAACGCTCAAAACTTCTTGCATTTCACCCCTAATCTATGCTAAAATATCAAGGTTAATAATAAATTCACAAGAAAGGTGAGTATGAGTCTGAGTCGAATCGGAAAACTGCCCGTGGCGATTCCTGCGGGTGTGACAATTACGGTTGACTCTGGTGATGTGGTCGTAAAAGGCCCGAAAGGTGAGCTGAAACAGTTCATTACACCAGCTGTCGACGTAAAAGTCGAGGACGGACAGGTTACGGTTCATCCTAAGGATGAGTCAAAAACCGCTCGCGCTCAGCATGGTCTGATGCGCGCACTTATCAACAATATGGTTATCGGCGTAACCCAAGGTTTCGAGAAGAAGCTTGAGGTCAATGGCGTCGGTTTCCGTGTGAGTTCCAGCAACAATGAGCTGGATATGATGCTGGGTTTTTCACACCCAGTCAAATATAAAGCCCCAGAGGGTGTTACGGTCACTAATGACAAGATGACTATTATCGTCAGTGGTATTGACAAGCAAAAAGTCGGTCAAGCAGCTGCTGAAATTCGCGCTCTGAAGAAACCTGAACCATACAAGGGTAAGGGTATTAAGTATGCCGATGAGCAGATTTTGCGCAAGGCAGGAAAGACAGGTAAGTAATCATGACTGAAGATAAGAAATTACTCAACCGAGCTCTTCGCAAAAATCGTGTTCGTGCTAAGATTTCAGGTACAGCTGAACGCCCACGCCTGAGCGTGACGATTTCTAATACGCACGTTTCGGCTCAATTGATTGACGATGTTAAGCAACATACCGTCGTCGCTACCACTACCGTTGGCGCTAAAGCTAAAGGTACGATGACTGATAAGGCTGCGCAGGTCGGGGCTGATATCGCTAAAAAAGCAAAGAAAGCTAAAATTACTACAGTAGTGTTCGATCGCAATGGTCGCCAGTACGCTGGTCGCCTTAAAGCGTTGGCCGAAGCTGCACGTAAGGAAGGATTGGAGTTCTAGTATGGCTGAAAAAGCAAATACTACCCCACGTGCCGAGGAACGAAAACCTCGCAGTCCACGTGGTGGTCGCCGCGATGACCGGCGAAATCGGCGTGATGATACACCAGTTGCGCCAAAAGAATTTGAAGAATTGGTGATCAATATCGATCGGGTTAGCCGTGTGGTAAAAGGTGGTCGCCGCTTCCGCTTTAAGGCGCTAGTGGTGGTCGGTAACCATAAGAACAAGGTTGGTGTTGGTGTTGCTAAAGGTGCAGATGTTCAGTCAGCTGTCGCCAAGGCAACTGATGTGGCTAAAAAACATTTGATCAACTTGCCTTTGAATGGCGAAACAATTCCACATGATAGCGAAGTTAAGTTTTCAGGTGCTCGGGTGTTAATTAAACCAGCTGCTCCTGGTACAGGTATCATCGCTGGTGGTGTAGTGCGACAAATTATCGGTGTAACTGGTATTCGTAACTTGCTTACTAAATCGCTTGGTTCAACCAACAAGGTTAATATCGCCTACGCAACCGTTGAAGCACTGAAATCACTGGTGCCACGTGAAGAATGGTTGAATGCACGACCATCTAAAAAAGCAGTAAAAAAGGAGGCTAAGTAATGAAATACAATGATCTCCAGATTAGTGCAAATAAAAACAGGAAGCGTGTCGGTCGTGGTATCTCTGCTGGTCAGGGTAAAACCGCTGGTCGTGGTACTAAAGGACAAAATGCTCGAACAGGTAAGAAATTGCGAACCATGTTCCAGGGCGGTCAACGACCATTAGCACAAGCTGTGCCGAAGGCTCGTGGTTTTAAGAGCTTGCGAGTGCCAGCTCAGGTTGTCTACAGTGACCGCTTAAATGATTTGAAGGGTGATGTTGATAATTTTGCTTTATATGAAGCTGGTTTGGTTTCAACGCCATTCCATAAAATTAAAGTAATCGCTCGGGGTGATTTGACCAATAAAATTACACTTAAAACACAGGCTGCGTCAAGCAGAGTGGTGGCAATGCTCGAGGAAGCTGGTGGTGCATTTGAGAAGATTGCAACACCACTACCAAAATCTGCTAAAGAAGCTGAGGCTGAAGATAGTAAAAAATAATCTATCTTGTGTATAATGAAATACCCTGTCTAAAACGGGGTATTTTGATTACGTATATACTGACAGATAAAGTCTGATTAATTTTAGATAAAACAATCGTAATCTATGGAAAATCATTAACAATTACGCTATACTAAGAAGGAGTTAATGAAGATAAATTCCAAATGATAGAGGGGTAAGCGAAGATGATGAGCTGGAAGACTGTGTGGCAGTCACTGAAAAATAAAGATATGCAGAAACGGCTATTAATTGTTGTTGGTTTGATAGTAGTCTATCGATTATTAGCACACATTCCAGTACCGTTAGCTGAGCCAACACAGCTAAGAAGTGCAATCTCATCCATTCTGGGACAAACTGATCTCGGTGGAATCTTGAACTTACTTTCGGGTGGTGCGTTGTCCAGTTTTTCTTTAGTGCTGGTTGGTCTTAGTCCGTTTATTACCGCCAGCATTATTATCCAGCTACTTTCAAAGGCTATCCCCAAGCTAGAAGAGCTTCATAAAGATGGCGAGACTGGTCGTCGCAAAATTCAGCAATGGACACGTTTGATCACTGTGCCGTTGGCAATTGTTCAGTCGATTGCTTTCATTTTTATCTTACGTCAAACTGTTCTACAGGGTGGTACTACCACTTTGGGTGACCCGACCTTGATGGAGTGGATTGTTGCGGTTGCATCAATGACGGCTGGCTCAGTCCTGCTGATGTGGCTTGGTGAATTGATGACTGAGCAAGGTATCGGCAACGGAATCTCGTTATTGATTTTTGCTGGTATCATTAGCCAGTTGCCACAGATGCTTGCAACGGTTATTTCATCACTGTTTAACACACAATCTGGCGCTCTCAACGTATTTAATTGGTTCACTTTGCCGGTCAATCCAACGATGTTTTGGACGTTAATAATTATGGCGATTGCTGGGTTAATCGTGCTTTATTTCTTGGTTAAAATTAATGAGGCTCAGCGTGTGATTACTATTAACTACGCCAAACGGGTGCATGGCAATTCTAGCTATGGTGATGTGAAGAGTATCTTGCCAGTGAAATTAATTGCAGCTGGGGTGATTCCTGTTATTTTTGCTGTCGCCTTCTTGAGCTTGCCACAATTTGTTGGTCAAGTTATGAAAGCTTCAGGTGACCCAAATCTGCAGGCTGTAGCTAATAACTTGATTAACTGGTTCCAGGCGCCTAATGCTGGTTCATTTACTGGCTCGACCGCTGAGGCGTTTATCTATCCAACGCTATATTTCCTCTTGGTTATCGCCTTTACTTACTTCTATACCGGCATTGTATTTAACGCCAATGAAATTGCCGAGAATTTACAGAAACAGGGAGGATTTATAGAAGGAGTGCGTCCAGGCGAACAGACGGAAAACTATTTGAGGACAACCGTTAATCGATTGATTTTGTTTGGCTCAATTGTGCTAGGTGTGGTGGCGATTTTGCCATTTGTTGCTGAATATCTAACTTATAATATTTCTGGTGTATCTAATCTGAATATTTCAATTGGTGGTACTGGACTATTGATTGTGGTGTCAGTCGCTTTGGAAACTCTTCGTCAAATCAATTCTCGGGCGTTGATGGTAACGTATGACGATTTCAGTGTTGATGATTTAACGAAAAAGTCCAAAAAACGCCGAATTTTTAGAAAAAAATAAACTTCAATATTTGGGTAAAACACTTGCACTCGCAGGCTAATTGCTGTATAATTGACAACTGTAACTTATGGCGAGTCAAAAGGAAGTCATCAAAATGATTGGTAAGGTAGTGGAAGCACTGCCTAATACCCAATTTAAGGTGGAACTGGAGAATGGTCATAGTATCATCGCTCATATTTCTGGTCGAATGCGTAAGAACTATATTCGGCTGGTGCCAGGCGATAAGGTGGAAGTTGAGATGACCCCTTACGATCTCACGAAGGGAAGAATTAGCTTCCGCCTAAAAGACGAGCGACCGCCACATACGGCCTAGCTCAAATATTAACGTAATCTCGGTTTTTCCGGGGAGGGAGATTTAATAGCACTTATGAAAGTTCGTGCAAGTGTCAAAAAAATCAGTCCCGATGACCAGTTGGTGCGCCGTAAAGGTCGCCTACGTGTCATCAATAAGAAAAAACCTAAGAATAAGCAAAGGCAGGGTTAAGCATGGCTCGAATTGCTGGAGTAGTTATTCCATCAGAGAAGCAGGTGCAAATCGCTCTTACCTATATCTATGGTATCGGCAAAAAGCACGCTTCGAGCATCCTTGCGGCGGCTAAAATTGAGCCGACCACTCGGGTAAAAGATCTCACCGAGGCTGAAGAAAATAAAATTCGCGAAATTATTGATAGCGAATATACCGTAGAAGGTGATCTCCAGCGCTTGGTGGCAAATAATATTAAGCGCTTAAAGGACGTGAACGCCTATCGCGGTTTTCGCCACAAAGCTGGACTACCAGTCCACGGTCAGCGAACTCGTACGAATGCACGAACTCGTAAGGGTCGCGCTATCGCAGTTGGCGGTACACAACCAAAAGCAGCAAGTAAGACGTAAGGAAGGGGATAAAAATGGCAGAAGCAAAATCTACTAAGAAAAAGCAGCGCCGATCAGTCCCATCTGGTCAGCTGCATATTCAAGCAACATTTAATAACACAATCGTTACTTTTTCGGATAAAAAAGGTAACGTGATAGCAGCTTCAAGTGCTGGTGCTTGCGGTTTCCGTGGCTCAAAGAAGGGTACGGCATATGCATCACAAGTGGCTGCTGAGAAGGCTGCTGAGACTGCTAAAACTTATGGTCTAAAATCTGTTGACGTTTTCGTCAAGGGTGTTGGCCTGGGTCGTGACGCTGCGATCCGTGTTTTAGGCGGTTTCGACATTTCGGTCGAAAGTATCAAAGACGTAACGGGTGTACCTCATGGTGGTGTTCGCCCACGAAAGGCAAGGAGGGCGTAAATTATGGCACGAGATAATTCACCAATTGTCAAACAGAGTCGCCGTGAAGGTTATGCACTTCATCCAAAAGCACATAAGGTTTTAGCTCGTAAATCTGGTATTCCTGGGCAACACGCACATGGTCGCCAGAGTAAGCCAAGTCTATACGCTACACAGCTAAGAGAAAAGCAAAAAGTCCGTCGTTTGTACGGTTTGGTTGAAAAACAATTTGCTCGACTAATGGACGAGGCGACCCGGGCTCAAGAAGGTCTGGCTGGCGAGAACCTGTTAAAATTGTTGGAGCGCCGATTGGATAACGTTGTTTATCGATCTGGCTTTGCAGTATCACGCCGAGCTGCTCGTCAGCTAGTCAGTCATGGACATTTTGAATTGAACGGTCGTCGTGTTGACATTCCATCAATTCGTGTTAAGGCTGGTGACGTCATCACCGTTCGTCCAAAGAGTACTAAATCAACCTATTTCACTGAGATTGATAATGTGATTAATAATTCAATTCAGGGTCCGTTAAGTTGGCTAAAAGCTGATAATAAGAAACTGAAAATTGAAATCACTGGTCAACCAAAGCGAGAAGAGGCTGAGGCTGATATCAATGAGCAACTAATTGTTGAGTTTTACTCACGATAAAAGAAAGGGTAGGAATATATAATGGCAAAAGCAATTTACAATCCAGCACTCGCTAGTATAGATGACATCTCGTCAACGAGTGCCACCTTTCTAATCGAGCCACTACAGGCCGGCTACGGCAATACACTAGGTAATTCTTTACGTCGAGTATTATTGTCAAGTGTTCGTGGTGGAGCAATTGTTGCTTTCAAGATTGAAGGCGCAACTCATGAATTTACCACAGTTGAAGGTGTTAAGGAAGATGTTGTTGACATCATGCTTAATCTAAAGGGCGTTCGCTTGCGTGTTCACACTGATGAACCGGTTGAGCTTCGTTTGGAAAAGACTGGTGGTGTGATTACGGCTGGTGATATTAAGGCTAACGCTGAGGTTGAAGTGGTCAATCCAGATCACGTAATAGCTACAATTGACGATCCTAAAAAGACCGTTGTTATGGATTTGGTGGCTGAGGCTGGTCGTGGCTATCAGACAATTGAAGAATCAAGCGTTAATCGATTGCATTCAGATATGATCGCTCTAGACGCTATCTTTACACCAGTGCTACGGGTGCGTTATAAAGTTGATCCAACTCGTGTTGGTGATGAAACCAATCTTGACAAGCTATCAATGACGATTGAAACTGATGGTACGATGACGCCACGAGAAGCATTTGAGGAAGCGGCTGCGATTTTAGTTAATCAATACACAGCTTTGGCTGGCAGTACTACAGTTGTGGGTGCGCCAGCGCTAGGCACTCCATCTACTGACACTGATACAGAGTTGGATATGTCAATTGAAGAACTGAATTTAAGCGCTCGCACTACAAATGCGTTGATTAACAATGAAATTCGCACGATTCGCGATTTGATAACTTTGAGCGAGCAAGATTTGCGTGAGTTGAAAGGCTTTGGCTCAAAGGCGTTTGACGAAGTGCGCGATAAGATGACGGAGTTGGAGTTTTAATATGCATAGACACGGATATCAAGGGCGCAAGTTCGGCCGAGAGCGTGATCAGCGTCGTGCGTTAATGAAAGGCTTGGCAACGAGTCTAGTGGAGCATGGCAAGATTGAAACAACGCTGCCAAAGGCCAAAGAGCTAAAGCGTCATATTGAAAAAATCATCACCAAGGCTAAGAAGGGTGACCTTCATAATCGTCGCCAGGTGATTGCAGCGCTAAACACACGTGCTGCAGCTTATAAACTAGTTGATGAAATCGCCCCACAATTGAATGGTCGTACCAGCGGACATATTCGTGTGGAACGCACACGTTTGCGAATTGGTGATGGCGCTCAGATGGCGATCATTGAGTTTGTAGATGACATTAAACCAGCACCAAAAAAGGAGGAGAAATAAGATGAAAACCTATTCTCAGAAACCATCTGAAATCTCACGCCGTTGGGTGTTGTTTGACGCATCTGAACTGCCACTCGGACGTTTGGCGACTAAAATCGCTGATCACTTGACTGGTAAATACAAGCCAACCTACACCCCGCATATCGACGGTGGTGACTATGTGGTGGTGATTAATGCCTCTAAGGCTGTGGTGACTGGTGATAAAGAAGCTGCTAAAAAGTATTATCATCACACCGGCTTCCCAGGCGGTATCAAAGATGCTTCGCTGGCAGAAGTGCGTGAAAAGTTCCCGGAGCGGATTATTGAAAACGCTGTTAAGGGAATGTTGCCAAAGAATAAATTGCAGGCAGAGCGTATGAAGCGCTTGCGAGTTTTCGCTGGCTCGGATCATGCTCACGCTGCCCAAGCCCCAGAGAAAGTTGAGGTTAAATAATTATGGCAAAAACTGAATATTTCTATGGACTAGGACGACGTAAAAGCGCTTCAGCTAGTGTACGATTAGTACCGGGCGGTAAAGGTGTAATTACGATCAACAACAAGCCAGCTGATGAATACCTCGATGGCAACAAAATCTTGTTGGCAGAGGTTACTGATCCACTAGCTGCTGTTTCCAAGCAGAAAGAGTACGATGTAACTATTTTAGTCAAGGGCGGCGGTTTGGCTGGTCAGGTTGATGCTATCAAGCTTGGTATCGCTAAAGCCATTACGGTTGCTCACGCTGATTTGCGTCCAGTTTTGAAAAAGGCTGATCTCTTGAAGCGAGATCCACGTGAGAAAGAGCGCAAGAAATACGGTTTGCGTAGTGCTCGTAAGCGTGAACAGTTCTCAAAGCGTTAATTCTACTCTTGAGAAACAATCAATACTCCGTCAAAAATGGCGGAGTATTTTTATGGTATAATTTACTTATGTCGTTTCAATTGCCACGGTTTCTTAAAGTGCGGACAAATCGCCGAGTTAGGGGCGCTACTGCGACGATTGTTCTGATTCACGGCATTGGTAATACTGGAGATTCTTGGCAAGATGTCATTAAGGTGTTACCGAAAACTGTTAATGTAATCAGCATTGATTTACTAGGTTTTGGTCATTCGCCTAAACCAAAAATTAACTATAACGTCCGCATTCAGGCGCAATCAGTGTTTCTTACTTTGTTAAAATTGCGAGTCCATCGACCAATTATTTTGATTGGTCATTCGATGGGTTCTTTGGTGTCAATTGAACTGGCTCGTTATTTTCCACTACCTATTAAAGGGTTAATCCTGTGTGCGCCACCGCTTTACCGTAATAAAAAAGAGATTACATCTCGGTTGGCGCCAGAGAAGGTGTTGACCGCTACTTATAAAAAGCTAGTTCAAGATGCCAAAAAGCATCCAACTCGCTATACCAAATTGGCTGATTCAATATCTGGTACTAAATTAGCGTCAACGGAATTTACGGTTGATGATCAGATTCTCCCAGCGTATCTTGATTCTATTATCAATGGCGTTATTCCGCAGACCTCATTGACTGATATTAAGAAGATCAAACAGCCGATTAAAATTATCTATGGGGCGCTCGATCCTCTGGTGGTGCCGGCGAATATTCAGCGATTAGCTCGTCAGTGTCATCATATTACAGCTGATAAAGTCTTGGCATCGCATGAAGTGACGAAAGCTTATCATGAAAAAATTGTAACGGCACTAGATGAAATGATTATAAAGTAGAGTTAAATTAGTTAAAACTCTCATGGCTCAATGTGCCATCAAAGATAGTGACATTGAGAGTGATCAATCGTGACGATTTGTTACTTTAGCTATTAGTCTTTGTGCGACGATACCTAAAATCGTGGTCATTCCCGCTATTAGCATCATCGATATATCAGGCATGGTAAAATCAAAGAACTGCCTTAAAGGTGTGATGATAAAGATTAATAAAGCCACAACAGCTATTGATATGGCGTAAAGTAGGCGAGCTTGATGAGCTGGTTTGGTAACTTTGATTTTTAGCAGTTTGCTGACCAAAAACACCAAATGAATGCCAAAAATTGTAGCCACGATCACCGTCATGGTGGAGATTTTAGCTTGGTTTTGCGGGTAAAATTGTGCTAACAACCAGTAGGTTAAAGTGACAGCGATACCTGTTATGGTGGCGATCGGTATGGCGGAAAATAGCGTATCACGCCAGAACTTTTTGGGATTTATTCGGTGGCGTGATTCTGGCGGAAACAAAGTCCACATGATGGTCGGCATAGTCACTAAGAAAATATTCATAAAAGTAATATGTCGTGGAGCAAATGGATGTGGCATACCTAGGATTAGGATTAAGAATAGTAGCACGACGCCGTAAATAATTTTGTGAAAAAATAGAATGGCGATAGTTTCAATCGTTAGCATAATTTTGTTGCCAAGCTTCATGCCTAGGGGTAAGGAATTGAAAGAATTATTGAGTAAAATAATATCAGATACTCGGCGGCTAGCCGGTGCGCCAGCGTGCATAGCGACACCTAAGTCGGCTTTCTTAAGGGCTAATGCGTCATTGACGCCATCGCCGACCATGCCGGTGAATTTGTGGCGTTTTTCAAAATGATCGATTAGCCTCTCTTTTTGCTCAGGCTGAACACGAGCAAAAATAGTTGTTCTGTCAGCAACTTGAGCGAAATCTGAGTCGCTTAGGTTGGCTAGCTCGTCACCAGTAATACTGACGGTGGGATTTTTTATACCAGCTGCCTCAGCGATGTATTGCACGGTGCGTGGATTATCACCGGAAATAACTCGAATATCGACACCTTGTTTTTGTAAAAATTCTACGGTGTCAATCACACCGTCACGCAAAGAATTATTTAAAGCAATAACAGCCAGGGGTTTGCCTGATTGCTCAGGTAAGTGCTTGAGGGCGGTTTTATGATTATCAAACTCAGCTAATAGGAGGACTCGTAAGCCGTTATCAGTCAATTGATTAATTTGTCGCCTTTGTGACGTTGTTAATGGTGCAAATTTTGCCACAAATTCTGGTGCGCCCATCATCAAGGTGTGAGTTTGGTCGTCAATTTTTACCCTTAACCCAGAAAGTTTGCGAGCTGAGGAAAAAGCTAGCACTTCTTGAGTCTGGTAATTGTTTGGTAATTGGAGTTTGGCGGTGATGGCCGTGCCAGTTGCGTTGCCACCGCTAGTTTCGTGAGCAACTAAAGCTACTAGTGATTCAATATTTGACTGTTTACTAAACGGAATTACTTTTTCTAAAGTTATCTCATCACTAGTTAAGGTGCCGGTTTTATCAACGCACAATGTATTAAGTAACGCCATCGCTTCAATTGCTGATAGTTTTTGTGGCAGAACTTTGGCCTGAGCTAATTTCAGTGAACCAAAAGCTAATAAGAGTGAGCTGGCTAATAATAAACCTTCCGGCACAACAGTTAAAGCACCCGTGATAATTGATTTTAAGATGATGACAGCATCTATATCCTCAAAATAATATCGTAGAGCAATTATTCCCGCCAAGACAATTGCGCCATATGTTAAAGATGTGATGGCATGTTGGATGGCTTTTTGTAGAGGTGTTAGCTCTGGTTTATAGCGCTTTAATATACTGCTGATAGCGCCAGCTTTGGTATCGTTGCCGACGGCTAAGACCTCGACATGCGCATTACCAGCCAGTACGGTAGTGGCAGCAAATACTTTATCACCTTCGGCTTTGTCAATGGCGGCTGATTCGCCAGTTAACATACTCTCATTAACTTCTAGTCCGTGGGAAGATAGTACTTTGCCGTCAGCTGGTATTTCATCACCGGATTGCAAAATAATTTCATCACCGACTTGTAGCTTATTGTAAGGGATTTCAATAATCTGGTTATTTCGTACGACGTGCGCTAGTGGTTGGCTCATTAACTCTAATTTTCTCAGAACATGCTTGGCACGGATTTCTTGAACAATGCCGATTAGGGTATTGATAATAATCACTACTGAAATAAACCAAGCGTCACGGTATTCGTGAACGTAAATTAACACACCAGCTAACACGAAAATTGCAATAACAATTGGTGAAAATAGATTACGGCGAATAATGCTAAAATAATCACGCATTAGCTGGTTTTGATTCTCCGATACGCAAATTTTGCCCCCACTCGCCATTGGCTACGTGAATCTGGATCAAATTGGTAAATTTCGCCGTTTTTCACTTCAGATATTAGCACTAAAGCTGGATTATACGGTGCTAAGGTTTTATAAAATAGTAAATCTTCATCTGTGGCGCGCATTCTTCCCGGAAAAACACTTAAAAACTTCTTCAAGGCAATGTCGTGAAAATAATGCGGTTGACCCTTTGGTGGAAAAAATAATTCCGCTTTTAGGCCCATGCGTGAGATAATTTTCTTGACGTCTGACAGAATTAGTGGAGAAGTTGCAGAAATGTAAACCATCAATTGTTTCTTTTTAGTCAGAAAAACGGTTGCTCGGGCAGTGCGACTAACATCAGCGTTGGCTAGAATGACAGATTGAATATCGCCAGCAAAGCCAAATTGTTCGGACATTAGTCTCTCCAAAGCTAGCTCATTAAAAACCGATTGTTTCATGAGAATATTTTACCACTTTTGAGTAATTTTCTCTAATCAATCACTGATTTTGCTCTGTTGGGTTGTGCGGTTTTTACGCTATAATGTACTTATGGATTTTGAGACACGTTATAAAAAACTGAATAGTAGTCAAAAACAGGCAGTTGATCATATCTATGGGGCTTTGTTGGTTATTGCTGGGCCGGGTACTGGCAAGACAGAACTGCTTAGTATGCGGACCGCTCAGATTTTACGTCAGACTGACACCTTGCCACAAAACATTTTATGTTTGACTTTCACTGAGAGCGGTGCGACTAATATGCGACGACGCTTGCAACAAATTATTGGTGAGGCAGCCTATAAAATTAATATTCATACTTTCCATGGCTTTGGTACAGAGATTATATCTTCCAATCGTGAGTATTTCTTTCAGAGCGCAGACGTTCAGCCGACAGATGAGCTAACACAACGACAGATTTTGGGTGAAATATTTACTGCAATGGATTGGAAAAATCCGCTTAGTTCAAAAAATGGTGATGATTTTGTATATCTGGCTGATACTCTCAAAATTATTTCCGAATTCAAGCAGAGTGGTTTGCAGCCAGATGAAATTAGGCAGATTATAGCCGACAATCAGCGGGTGATTGATGTGGTGAGGGGTGAAATTCAGCAAATTTTTGCGTCTAAAATTAGTAAGAAAACGATTGAATTATTTTTGCCGTTAGCCGAATCTGTGGCAAAAATTGCTAAATCTACCAATTTACCAGTGGGTGTAACACCTTATTCTCAGGTTTTGTCGCTGGGGATCGTCCATGCGGCGCAGGAAGCGATTGAGCAGGATTCCACGAAGCCGATTACAGCCTGGAAAAATAAGTGGTGTGAAAAAAATATTAATGGCGAATTTGTATTGAAAGATGCTGCCATGGATAAATTACTGGCGGTAATTGATGTTTATGAGCAGTATGTAGCAGAGCTGGCAAGGCGAAGATTATTTGATTATGATGACATGATTTTATCGGTGCTTGAAGCCTTGGATAAGTATCCCGATTTACGGGCAAATTTACAGGAGCAATACCAATTTATTATGGTTGATGAGTTTCAGGATACAAACTTAGCGCAACTCAGGCTACTATTCCAATTAACTGGTGATGATCCGCAACCTAATATTATGGCAGTTGGCGATGACGATCAGGCTATCTTTAGTTTTCAGGGTGCTGACGTTGGTAATATTCAGACTTTTAGGACACACTATGATCAGACGAAAATAATCGTTTTGACCGATAACTATCGTTCAGCTGAGCCAATATTAACGGCGGCACGGGCAGTTATTACGCAAGGCACTGACCGGCTAGAGTATACAATTGAGGACTTGTCAAAAGAATTAACGGCGCATGCCACTTGTCGGAATCCTCTGGTGCAGATTATGGCTTATCAATCACCGGAAATTGAACGGGCTACCGTGGCGCAAGCTATTGGAAAAATGATCAAGAACGGTGTTAAACCTGAAGATATTGCAGTTTTGGCACGCCGTCATAATGAATTGATTGAGTTATTGCCGTATCTATATGATCAAAATATAGCGGTGAATTATGAGCGATATGATGATGTGTTGGAGTTGGAAGTTATTGAAACGCTAGAGAAATTAGCAAGAATTGTCGTGGGGTTGAGTAAAAATGATTTAGATTTGGTGAACGCTCTACTGCCAGAAGTTATTGCACACCCAGCTTTTGGATTCTCACCAGCTGATATTTGGCAAATTAGTTTACAAGCTTGGAAAAATCATCAGTTGTGGCTAGAGGTGATGATGGCTAATTCGCACTTTAAGGGTTTGGCAGAGTGGTTATTGTCACAAGCTAAGAAACTGCCGTATGAGCCATTAGAACAGCAACTTGATGAATTGATCGGTGTAACTGCTGTGGAAGAGGGTTTCTCTAGTCCGTTATATAATTACTATTTCAGTCCGAGTAAATTGGAGCCTGATCCAGACGTTTATATAACAGCCTTGGAGGCGCTACGTACTTTACGGCAAAAATTACGAGACCACTATAACATCGAGACTGCACCGAATTTGGGGCAATTATTAGAGTTTATTGACTTAAATAGAGCGGCGAAAACTCGAATAACCAGCGTGAGAAATAGCGGCGAGGTAAAACACGGAGCTATTAATTTGATGACTGCACACAAGTCAAAAGGTCTAGAGTTTGATCATGTGTTTGTGATCGGTGCAGTGGACTCAACGTGGGGCGAAAAAGTTCGGGCGAGATCACGAAATATTCGCTATCCGTCAAACTTACAGTTACAACCAGCGGGTAGCTCGTATGATGAGCGCTTAAGATTGTTTTTTGTGGCGATGACTCGTGCCAAGCAAAGTCTCAAGATAACTTATCCGACAACTGATGTTGGCGGTAAAGACACGTTGATTGCAGGCTTTTTGAGTTCTTTCCCGACCGAAACGGGTGATATTGAAGACGGAGCGCAGCCAACAGCCACAAAAATAGCGGAAATTGATTGGCGAGGACGATTGACGGCACCGATTACGGACAACTTGCGAGAAATTTTACAGCCAACGTTGGATAATTATAAATTATCAGTTACTCATCTTAATAATTTTCTTGATGTATCGCAGGGTGGCCCACGGGGATTTTTATTAGATAATATTTTGCGTTTTCCTTCCGCCAAACTGGCTGCTGCAGTTTATGGTACGGCAATTCATCTGACTTTGGCGTGGCTTCATAATTCGTATAAAGTTGATGGTAAATTACCCGAAGAATCATCAATATTGAAATATTTTTCAGATATTTTGCTTCGTTCTCATCTTGCAAAAGAGGATTTTCAGCAGTTTAATGATCGGGGTAAAGTAGCTTTGTCAGCGTTTTTGGCTGTTAAGCAAGCAGATTTTAGGTCAGGGCAGATTGCTGAGCTGAATTTAGCAGGACAAAACATAGTATTGGGAGAGGCTAGGTTGACTGGTCAGCTTGATATGGTAGAGATTGACAGAACAGAAAAAACGATTACCGTCACAGATTATAAAACTGGCAAGCCATCATTTGATTGGCATGGTAAGACTGATTATGAAAAAATTAAGTTACACAAATATCGTCAGCAGTTAATGTTCTATCAACTGTTATTGAGCCGTTCCCGAGACTATGCCGATTTGACATTTACTGGCGGTCAATTGCAATTTGTTGAGCCAGACGACAAAAGCGGTGCTATCCTATCTTTGGAAGCGAGTTTTTCAACGGAAGAGCTGGAAGATTTCGGTCGCTTGGTGCAAATTGTTTGGCAAAAAATCGTCAATTTGGATTTACCTGACACGACCAATTACACACCAGATTATAAAGGTGTCTTGCAGTTTGAGAGTGATTTACTAGCGTAAATTTGAATGCATGATAAAATGGAATTATGGGGATTTATTCAAATACGGAGATTTTGGAAGCTGTTCAGTCAGGGTTAATCGTTTGCACGCCATTTGACCCGCAACATGTAGCGGAGGCCAGCCTTGATTTTACTTTGGGACATTATTTTTATAAACAAGAATTTGATAATCAATCAAGTGTCTATAATCCATTTGATAAGAAAGATGTTGCCCGTTATTTTAAGGGGCCATTAGAGGCTATGCCCCATGCTGAGTGGTGTCATAATAACGGCTATATGTTGTTTGAGAATATTCCTGAAAATCACCCGATTATTGTCCTGAGACCGGGTGAACGAATTTTGGCGCATACTCACGAATTTATCGGTATTCGGGCAGAGGGTGGTGCAGCGCAAGTGTTGAGTCGTAGTTCTTGGGGTCGTAACGGTGTGGCGGTATGTTTTGACGCAGGCTGGATTGATCCGGGGTACATTAATCGCATTACTTTAGAGATTTATAATTTGAATATGCATGAGAGTGTTGTGTTGCCAGTTGGTGAGCGTATTGGACAGTTGGTGTTTCATAAAGCTGGTGTGGTTGAGGGTGGTTATGGATCAGGTAAGCGTGGCATTAGTGATAAATACCAAACTGGCTCTGATTTGGACGAGATTATTCGGACTTGGCGACCAGAAATGATGTTGCCAAAAGCTTATAAAGACAAAAGAAAAACGCCAGTTAAAATTGAAGGTATCGGTGAGGGTCTGAAGTGATTGGCGGCTTAATAGTTCGGAGTGTAGTAAAAGAGAAAAAGTATCGTCAACACAAAAAAGCACACAAATCAGTGGTGTGTAATTTTTGTAATTTGGTTGAGAGTGATGATAATCAGATTATAGAGCAAACTAAACATCACACGATTATTAAAAATCAATTTAGTTATGACTTGTGGGATGGTTGTGGCGTGACGGAACATCTACTGATTATTCCTAAAAGGCATGTGACATCTTTAGCTGAACTGTCTAAAGATGAACTAGCTGATTATTTGAACCAGGTTGTACGATTTGAGGCAAAAAATTATTCGGTATATGCTCGTGCGCCTGGTAATGGCACAAAATCTGTCGCTCATCAGCACACACATTTGATTAAAATTGATAATAAACCACGGAAGTTTCTGGTATATTTAAGTAAGCCGTATTTTTTGTGGAGTAAATAGATGAGTTTGAAGAAGTCGGGTAAATATATTGTTATTGAAGGCAATGACGGTACTGGTAAATCGACACAAGTGGCGGTGCTGGCTGAATATTTTCGTCAATCTGGTTATGAAGTTTGCGTGGTTGAGGAACCGGGCAGTGATAATCCTGATAAAACTACACCAGTAGCGACATATTTAAGGAGTATTATCAAAAATGGTTCGTTGGTACGATCAGCGGAGATAAATTTAGCATTATTTTCGGCGGCACGGCGAGATTTGTGGCAACAGAAAATTCAGCCGGCATTGAAGCGTGGGGCGGTAGTCCTGAGTGCTAGGAATTATTTTTCCACTTTGGCGTATCAAGGCTATGGTGAGGGTATGGATATTGAGGAGATCGTTAGGGTGACAGAGCTATTTACTGATCCACGATATATGAAGCCTGATTTGGCGCTGATTTTAACACTGAGCCATGAGGTGCGTAGTGAACGAATCGCTATGCGGGGTGAGCTGAAAAATCCTGATACCTTTGAGTCACGTGGGCAAGATTTTCAGGATACAGTCAATCAGGCTTATGAGAGAATTGCCACTGACTATGGAGTGCCTTTGATATCGGCAGCGGGTAATGTTGAGGAAGTCCAGGCCCGAATACTTGATAAAATTAAAGAAATGTGATATAATAGAAAGATAGCTTGGTGAAAATCCAAAAAACATCATAAAACTCTTGATTTTTGCTCAAATGTTCGTCATAATGTAAATTTGAGAAGTAGTGTATTCATAACGGAGGCAAAGTGTGAGCGGGCAAATCGCACTTTGGAGGTTATGAATTAGGGATCTTCCGGCCGTGATCACTAAATTAAACTAATAAAAGCGAGGAGTTACCTGTGGCAAAAAAGCAGTCCACGGATAACGGTCGTGTGTTTTTCACCTCTGGTGATAACGCCCTACCGTTACCAAACTTAATCGCACATCAAGAAGATTCTTGGCGTTGGTTCGTCAAGGAGGGCTTGGGTGAGATTTTTTCAGAAATTAATCCAATTGACGACTACACTGGTCAAAAATTAGCGTTACGATTTGGTAGTTATCGGTTTGACGAGCCGAAAACCACTGATCAGTTTGCTAAAGAAAATAACTTAACTTTTGAAGCACCGCTTCATGCAATGGTTGAGCTGACCAATAAGGTGACTGGTGAAATCAAGGAGCATGAAATTTATCTTGGTGATTATCCATGGATGACGGAGCGAGGTACGTTTATTATTAACGGTACTGAGCGTGTGGTGGTGTCACAGCTGATTCGCTCGGCTGGTGTGTTCTTCACAGCTGATACAGTAGCGGGACGTAATTATTATGGTGCTAAAATGATCCCGGGTCGTGGTGCATGGTTGGAGTTTGAAACAGCTAATAATGGTGCGATTTACGTTAAAATTGATCGTCGACGCAAATTGCCGGTCACGACATTGCTACGCGCCTTAGGTTACCCAAAGACCTCAGAGATTAAGAGCTTGTTTGAAGATATTGATACTGGTGATACGAAATATATCGCAGAAACGCTAGATAAGGATACAACTCGTGGCGTTAATGAGGCGCTGATTGAAGTTTATCGTCGTTTACGTCCAGGTGATTTGGCAACAGTTGATAACGCCCGTCAGATGATCGAGCGAATGTTCTTTGATTTTAAGCGGTTTGATTACAGCCGGGTTGGTCGCTATAAAATTAACCAGCGCTTAGGCTTGGATGTAGCGAATACTACAGAAAATCGTGTTTTCCAGATGAGCGATTTAGTAGCGATTATTCGTGAAATTATTCGACTCAATAACTCACAAGAGCCAGCAGATGATATCGACGCTTTGTCAAATCGCCGAGTTAAGTTGGTCGGTGAATTGGTTGCCCGCCAATTCCGTGTTGGTATGCTCAGAATGCAACGTAATGCGATGGACAGGATGAGTGTGGCTGATATCGAAAGTGTTACTCCTGCTCAATTGATCAACGCCCGACCAGTGGTGGCTGCGGTTCGTGAGTTCTTTACTAGCTCGCAGTTGTCACAGTTATTGGATGAGGTTAATCCATTGTCAGAATTGAGTCATAAGCGTCGTCTTAGCTCAATGGGTCCTGGTGGCTTAAGCCGTGAGCGAGCTGGTTTTGATGTGCGTGATGCGCACCCAACACACTATGGTCGTATTTGTTCAGTGGAGACGCCAGAAGGTCCAAATGTTGGTTTGGTGCTAAACTTGGCAACTTACGCTCGAGTTAATGAGTATGGTTTTATTGAGACACCTTATCTACGAGTTAAGAATGGCAAAGTGACTGATGAAATCGTCTATCTTGATGCTGCACAAGAGGCTAATGAAGTTATCGCTGATGCTGGTGCGAAGGTAGATGAAAATGGAGCTTTTGTTGATAGTCGGGTTAGCGCTCGCAAATTCTTGCAACCAGGTCAGGTTGATGTTGAAGATGTAACGCTAATTGATGCAGCTCATAAGCAGATTCTTGGTTCAACAGCAGCTTTGGTGCCATTTGTTGAGAAAACTCGTGTTGACCGTGCTTTGACTGGTTCCAATATGCAACGTCAGGCTGTGCCGCTACTCGTACCAGAACCAGCAACTGTTGGTACAGGGGTTGAGCGAGCGGTAGCAGAAAACAGCGGTCATCTGGTGCAGGCTTCAGGTAATGGTGAAGTGGTGCGAGCTGACGCTGATGAAATTCATGTCAAATACGCCGATGGTGTGAAAGTTTACGAGTTGCGCCATTTTATTAAGAATAACGATGATCGTTGTTACAACCAAAAAGTTCGTGTCAACCGTGGTGATAAGGTTAAAAAGGGTGATGTTCTAATTGAAGGAGCGTCGATAGCAGAAGGTGAAATTGCGCTAGGTAAAAACTTGTTAGTTGCCTTTATGCCATGGGGCGGTTATAACATGGAGGACGCAATTATTCTGAGTCGTCGCTTGGTGGAAGATGATCGTCTGACGAGTATCAATATTAAGGACTATAACGTTGAAGTTCGTGAGACTAAGCTTGGTCCAGAGATCGTAACACGTGATATTCCTAATGTTTCCGAGGAAAGTTTGCGCCATCTTGATGAGCAAGGAATTGTTCAAATTGGTTCAGAAGTTAAAGCTGGTGACGTGTTGGTCGGTAAGATTACACCAAAGGGTGAGCAGGAGCTTTCAAGTGAAGAACGACTACTGCGGGCTATTTTTGGTGAAAAAGCTAAGGATGTGCGTGACACTTCACAGCGCATGAATAGTGCTGGTGGTGGTAAAGTCGTTGGTGTCAAGATTTTCAGTCGAGAAAACGGACATGAGCTGAAAGCCGGCGTGTTAATGCAGATTCAGATTTTTGTGGCTCAGATGCGTAAGATTGGTGTTGGTGATAAAATGGCTGGTCGTTATGGTAACAAGGGTGTGGTCGCTAAGGTGTTGCCAGCTGAAGATATGCCATTTATGGAAGATGGTACACCGGTTGACGTGATTCTGAATCCGCTGGGTGTGCCTAGCCGTATGAACTTGGGTCAGCTCTTTGAAACTCACCTTGGTATGGCAGCACGAGCCTTGGGCTACCGTGTGGCGACCCCATCATTTAACGGCGTCAGCAACCAAACTATCTCCGATGAGTTGGAGAAAGCTGGTATCGCTCGTGATGGTAAATCGCAACTATTTGACGGTCGAACTGGTGAAGCTTTTGAAGAACGTACAACCGTCGGTGTGATGCATATGATTAAGTTACACCATATGGCATCTGATAAGATTCACGCTCGTTCAACTGGTCCATACACTATGGTGACTCAACAGCCATTAGGCGGTAAAGCGCAAAATGGTGGTCAGCGCTTTGGTGAGATGGAAGTTTGGGCGCTTGAAGCTTACGGCGCAGCCTCTACTTTGCAGGAAATGTTGACTATTAAATCAGACGATGTTTACGGGCGAGCTAAGGCTTATGAATCAATTATTAAAAATGAGCCAATTGTCGGGCCAAAATTGCCAGAGTCATTTAATGTTCTGGTTAAAGAGTTGCAAGGCTTGGGTCTACGGGTTGATCTCGTTGATGATGAGGAGAGCGTTGATGCTGAACATGTGATTGCCCAGAGCGGTCCAGCTGATAAAACTGCACCGATAGCATCAGATGACGACGATGAGGTTGAAACTTATCTTGATGAGTCAGATGACTTGGGCGAAATTGAAGATGGCATGAGCGTGCAAGATATTGACGAAGTAGAAGATATTAAGGAGGAGGCGTAAAATGGCGCAATTTGGATTTAACGCAGGCGGAATTGGCGATTTTGACGCTGTTCGCTTGGTTGTGGCTAGCCCAGAAGATATTCTGAAATGGAGCTACGGTGAAGTTACGAAGCCAGAAACGATTAATTATCGAACTCAGAAACCAGAGCGTGATGGTTTGTTCTGTGAGAAGATCTTTGGGCCGGTCAAGGATATCAATCCACATGATAATAAACTGAAGGGTGTGAGATCACGTGAGGCGGCGGTTGACAAAAATGGTGAACTTGTTACCAAATCAATTGTTCGTCGTGAGCGTATGGGACATATCCAACTGGCTGCACCAGTGGCGCATATTTGGTTTATGCGTGGTACGCCAAGTGCGATGAGTCAATTGCTAGGTATGACAGTGCGCAATATTGAGCGTATAGCATATTTTGCCACATATGTAATACTGAAGGTTGATGAAGCAACTCGTGATCAATATTTAGCAGATCTTGAGGCTGAGACTGAGGCTGGTCGAATGGCGATTAAAATGCGCTATGAAAAATTGGCTGAAGAAGCTGGTGCCGATGTTAAGGAGCTAGCTAAACAACAAAGTAACGAAGTTGAGGAGTTGGAAGAAAAATACACCACTCGTAAAGCGCAACTTGATAGTTTGAATAAGGGTGCATTGATCTCAGAAGCTGATTATCGCAACTTGCCAGAGGAATATGATGATTTAATCGAGGTTGGTATGGGAGCTAGCGCCCTCAAAACATTACTTGATGAGATAGATTTGCCAAAGTTGATTAGTGAATTATCAGAAGAAACTGAGACAGCCAAAGGTCAGCGTCAGAAAAAACTACTTAAGCGTCTGAAGATGCTGGAGAGTATGCAGGCTGCTAATATTAAGCCGTCCAGTCTATGTCTGACAGTTTTGCCAGTGATTCCACCGGATCTTCGTCCAATGGTGGCGCTGAGTGGTGGTCGTTTTGCTACGTCAGATTTGAACGATTTGTACCGCCGAATTATCAACCGCAATAATCGTCTGAAAAAATTGGTTGAATTGAATGCTCCAGAGGTGATTCAGCGCAATGAAAAGCGTATGTTGCAAGAGGCGGTTGACGCCCTGATTGATAATCAGTCTTCTCGTGGTCGAGCAGCTAGCTCAACTGGTGGTCGTCGTCCATTGAAATCGCTGTCTGACATGCTAAAGGGTAAGCAGGGTCGCTTCCGTCAAAACTTGCTTGGTAAGCGTGTGGACTATTCTGGTCGCTCAGTGATCGTGGTTGGTCCAAAGCTGAAGATTCACCAGTGTGGTCTGCCAAAGCAAATGGCAATGGAATTGTTTAAGCCGTTTGTGATTAGTTGGTTGATCCAAAATGAATTCGCTCATAATATTCGCTCTGCTACACGACTTATCGAGTCAGGTGAAGTGGTGATTTGGGACGCTCTGGATGCGGTAATTGAAGGTAAATACGTACTGCTTAACCGTGCGCCAAGTTTGCACCGTCTATCAATCCAGTCTTTCCAGCCAGTGCTGGTTGAGGGTAGGGCTATTCAGTTGCACCCACTGGTTTGTGCTGGCTTTAATGCCGACTTTGATGGTGACCAGATGGCAGTTCACTTGCCATTGAGTAAAGAAGCTCAGGCTGAAGCACGGGATTTGATGAGCGCCACCAACAACTTATTGAAGCCAGCTGATGGTGCGCCAGTGCTACATATTTCACAGGATATTGTGTTGGGTAATTACTACTTAACTTATGATAAACCACAAGCTCAGACGGATAAAATTAAGTCATTTAGCTCAGTGTATGAAGCGGAATTGGCTTATGATAAGGGTGCGATTCATTTGCAATCTCCAATCAAGATTTTCGCTAAAGGTGCGATGCGCCAAACCACGCTTGGTCGGGTGTTCTTTAATGAGATTTTGCCGGAAGATTTCCCTTACGACAATAACGTTCAGACTAAAAAACAGTTAAAGAAAGTATTGGCACAAATATTTAATAAATATGGTGCTGAAGAAACTGCCAAGATTGCTGACCGTATGAAGGGTCAAGCTTTCCGTTTCGCAACGACTGCAGCGGTGTCAACTGGTATGACTGATTATGTTCATTTTGACGAAATTGCTGAGTTTATCGCTGAGGGCGAAGCAAAGGCAACTTTGATTTCTGAACAATTTGATCAAGGTCTGATTACGGAAGATGAACGTTATAATTTAACAGTTGGTGTGTGGCGAACGGTTGATAACAATATCACTGATTTCCTCAAGGATCAATTGGCACATATGGATACCAGTATTTCAATGATGGTTAACTCTGGTGCTCGTGGTGATATATCAAACGTCAAATTGGCGAGCGCTATGATTGGTATTCAGGTGGATGCGGCTAGCCGTGAAATTGAATTGCCAATTAAAAGCTCGTACACTGGCGGACTGTCAAGCCTTGAAGCCTTCGTGGCAACACGGGGTGCGCGTAAGGGTTTGATTGATACCGCATTGAAAACTGCCGACTCTGGTTACCTGACACGTCGCTTGGTTGATGTGGCACAAGATGTCTTCACGGTTGAGGATGTTGAGGGTGATGACGAGGGCTACGCAATTTATCGTTCAGAAACAGAGGAAACGATGATCGACTTCTCAAACCGTTTGGCGGGACGCTATGCGGCTGAGACAATTCCAGGTCATGTTAATAAAGATGAATTGATTACTCGTGAGATCGCTGATGCAATTGATGATGACGAATCAGTTCAGAGTGTCAAGATTCAGTCAGTCTTGTCAACTAATAATCTTGATGGCATTCCACAACGTAGCTATGGTGTTGATATGTCAACTGGTGAGCTGGTGAAAGTTCATCAGCCAGTTGGTGTGATTGCTGCACAATCAGTCGGTGAGCCTGGTACGCAGTTGACGCTTCGTACTTTCCACAACTCTGGTGTGGCTGGTGGTGATATTACCCAAGGTCTGCCACGTGTTGAGGAGCTGTTTGAGGCTCGCACACCAAAAGGTCAGGCGTTTGTTACGCAAATTGCCGGTTTGGTTGACACTTGGGAAGACGGCAAGAATTACATCGTCCAAGTTACCCCAGAGTCTGGTAAAGTTGAACGCTTGCCACTTGAGGGTCGCACTGTAGAAGTTAAGGCTGGTTCTAGTGTAAAAGCTGGTGACGTATTAGCTAGCGCTACTGAGGGTAGCAAGCCACTGATTGCGCCATTTGATGGTGTGGTAGAGTTGGCGGAAGATACCTTGGTGATCGCTGCTGAAGCTGGCTCGCCAGCTCGCTATGAGATTCCAGGCACGATGCAATTAGTGGTTAAGGCAGGCGATCTCGTTGAGGCGGGTGATCGATTGACCGCTGGTTCGTTGAATCTACACGATTTGATGCGTTTGAAGGGAGTTGAGGCAACTCAGCGCTACATTATCAATGAAGTCCTACGCATCTATGCTGCTCAGGGTCAAGATGTGGCCGATAAGCATTTGGAGGTGATTGTTCGCCAGATGTTTAGTCGAGTGCAGATTGAAGATCCAGGTGATAGCGAATTTGTTTCAGGTGATATCGTATCCAAGGCTGCTGTGGTGGCTGAGAATAAGCGATTAGCTAGCGACGGCAAAGAATTGGTTAGCTACACCCAGTTGCTACTTGGTATCACTAAGGTGTCAATCTGGAGTGACTCATGGTTGTCGGCGGCCTCCTTCCAGGATACTACTCGTGTGCTGATTAACGCTGCCGTTTCTGGCCGGGCTGATAAGTTACACGGCCTCAAGGAAAACGTCATCATTGGCCGCAAGATTCCTGTGGGTACTGGCGCTGTCGAATATGACGATAGTGCTGACGCTGATGACATTCCAACCGAGGACGAATTCTCAGAAGAATAGGTTTAACCACAATAATCCGCAACACCCGCACCTTGACTATAAGGCCGGGTGTTTTGCGTATCCAAGGATGAGAAAATAGGTTTTCTTTTAGTGTGGTGTTATAATGAAATTGCAATTAAGGCACTGAGTGCCACGATAGGAGGTGTGCTATGTCACAAGACGAAGCAAATAATAAACCAACTAATGTGAAAAGGCAACGCTATCTGCAGTTAGCAACGGTTGGCGTTATGGCAGTGCTGATTGTGGCGGTGGCTTGGTTGGCTTATGCTTATACCGAGTCGAATCAAAACAATGCTAAATTGCAGGAGGAAATTGCTGATCTTAAGACAAAAATTACACCACCATCCAAAACTTCCGATACACCAGCTCCAAAACCAACGCCGACTCCGACACCGACTCCAGCTCCAGCGGAGGATTATTATAAGCCAAATGCTGCTATGCTAGAAAATATCAAAGCGATTTTTGAGACTATGAATACCCAGCCGATTGAGGGGTACCTGGCAAGTTCAGTCACGCTATACCAAAATTCAGCTAATCCTTGGAAGGTTAGTAGTAATAAAACAGAGGTTGCCTTGTCGCTGGATATGCTCGGCAGTCACTCGCAGCAGTGGAATTTCAATTTACCAGAATCAGAAATTAACCGTTTGAAGTCAAAGGCTGGATTTGAGAAGCTATTTGGCGGTGGCTGCTTGACTGGCCGTACGGCATCAGGCAACTCAATTGTGTCACTATGTTTCTCTAAAGACGGTAAAATCCACTCGATTCTGATGGGTAATAATCCATCAGTCTTTGCGAATTAATATGGTCAAATGCTAATAGGACGGGACAGATAAAATAAGGGTGACCTCTTTGCCACTAGACAAAATGCTATCAACTATGCTACAATGGAGATAGAGTTTCCTCTTTTCGGAGCAAGCGGTGAATTTAAGATGTGTACACACTAAATGCTTGGCGGAAAAGGTATAGACGTGAGGCGGAGTTGCTGAATCCAAATCACACGGGGATAACCCATAGTTAACGGTGCTTTGCCGTAAAATTACTATTAACGAATCCTAAGGAGAAATTGGATGCCAACCATCAACCAATTGGTGCGCAAACCGCGCCAAACGGCTAAGAAAAAATCCAAGTCGCCAGCACTTGGTCGCATTCACAATGCCTTGAAAACTCGCTATTATGAGCAAAATGCTCCCCTGAAGCGTGGTGTCTGTGTGCGTGTAACAACAAAAACCCCAAAGAAGCCTAACTCAGCTTTGCGTAAGGTGGCTCGTGTGAAATTGAATAACGGCTATGAGGTCTGGGCTTACATCGGTGGCGAAGGCCATAATTTGCAGGAACACGCTGTGGTGCTAATCCGTGGTGGTCGTGTGCCTGACCTTCCAGGTGTGCGTTATCACGTTGTGCGTGGTGCTTTGGACCTTCAGGGTGTTAATAATCGCAAGAAGGGCCGTTCCAAGTACGGCACCAAGAAAGGGGATAAGTAATCATGCCTCGTAAAGTGACTAAGAAATTACAACGTCAATTACAACCCGATCGTCGTTATCAGAGCGTATTAGTACAGCGTTTAATTAATAAATCCATGCTAGATGGTAAGAAATTGGCGGCTGAGCGGGCTGTTTATACCGCACTAGAAACTGCTGCCAAGAAATTGGATTCAGAAGATCCATTGGCTATTTTTGAAAAAGCATTGAAAAATGTTAGTCCAAACTTTGAAGTGAAATCTCGCCGTGTTGGTGGTGCTAACTACCAGATTCCATTCCCAGTTCAGGGACATCGGCAGTTGCACTATGCATTTAGCTGGCTGGTACAGTCAGCCCGCGCTCGCAGTGGTATGCCTTACTCACAGCGTTTGGCACTGGAAATCGTTGACGCTTACAACGAAGCTGGGGCTGCCTTCAAGAAGAAAGAAGACACCCACAAGATGGCTGAGGCCAACCGTGCCTTTGCACACTTTGCTCGTGGCTAATTGCCATAGAGACCAAATCATACCGCCTCAAGTAGGGGCGGTTTTTGGTTTAGATGGGGTTTATGGGTAAATGACCTAGTTTGGCTTTTCATATCGGCTAACATCTGATATAATTGACTCCAAGAGCAGTTTTTTGGTGTCTTAAATTAGCCAAAAATCTCGACAATATAATCTAACTAAGGAAAGACTAATGGCAGCAAATATTCCATTAAAAAACTTCAGAAATATTGGTATTATCGCCCATATTGACGCCGGTAAAACTACGACAACAGAGGGCATTTTGTATCGCACTGGTTTGACGCATAAAATCGGTACCGTCAAGGGTGATGATGGCGGCGCCACCACCGACTGGATGGCACAGGAGAAAGAGCGCGGTATTACCATCACCTCGGCAGCGGTGACTTGTTTCTGGAAGGGTCATAAGATCAATATCATCGACACCCCAGGGCACATCGACTTTACTGCTGAAGTGGAACGTTCACTTCGTGTCCTCGACGGTGCAGTGACGGTGTTTGACGGCAAGATGGGTGTTGAGGCGCAGTCCGAGACCGTCTGGCGCCAGGCTAACAAATACGGCGTGCCACGCATTTGCTTTATCAACAAGATTAACCAAACTGGCGGCGATTTCTGGAAATCTTTGGAATCAATCCATAACCGTTTGAGTAAGCAAGCTTTCCCAATTCACATTCCAATTGGCTTTGAGAAGACCATTAATGGCGTGGTTGACCTGATCGACATGAAGGCTTACACTTATATTGATTTTTCTGATCATGAGTTGGTGCAGGGTGAAATTCCAGCTGATATGTTGGAAAAATGTCAGAATGCCCGCAGCCTTCTGGTGGAAAATGCGGTTGAAGCTGATGATGAACTAATGATGAAGTTCCTCGACCAAGGTGAAGAGGCGATTACTATTGATGAGCTGAAGTCGGCGTTGCGTAAACGAGTGTTGGCTGGCGATTTCTATCTAGTGACTGGTGGCGATGGCCGTGGTGTGATCGTGGAAAAGGTGCTTGATTTGATGGTTGACTATCTACCAAGCCCGTTGGATGTTGACGAAATCTGGGGTAAAAATCCTAAAACTGGTGATGAAGTCGGTCGTAAGCCAAGTGACAATGAGCCGATGAGTGCTTTGGCGTTTAAGATTGCTACTGACCCATTTGTTGGTAAATTAATCTTTATCCGTGTTTATTCGGGTGTTTTAAGTTCTGGTAGCTATGTCTTGAACACTACAACTGGCGAGAAGGAGCGAATTGGTCGTATCGTGCGAATGCATGCTGATAAGCGTGAGGAAATTGATAAGATTACCGCTGGTGATATCGCTGCGGTGGTTGGTTTGAAAAATACTGGTACGGGTAATACTTTGGCTGATCCAGCGCATCCAATTGCTTTGGAGTCAATTGAGTTCCCAGATCCACCAGTTTCCATTGCAGTTGAGCCAAAATCAAAGGCTGATCAAGAAAAAATGGCGTTAGCTTTGCAACGTCTATCTGAAGAGGATCCAACTTTCCGTATTCACACTGATGATGAAACTGGTCAGACTATTATGTCCGGCATGGGTGAGTTGCACCTTGACATCTTGATTGACCGTATGAAGCGTGAATTCAAGGTTGAAGCTAATATCGGTGAGCCACAAGTGGCGTTCCGTGAGACTATCAAGGGTACCGCTGAAGTGCAAGGTAAGCACGCCAAGCAGTCTGGTGGTCGTGGTCAATACGGTGATGTTTGGGTACGATTTGAGCCGAACGAGGCTGGTAAAGGCTTTGAGTTTATTGACGAAATTAAGGGTGGTGTGGTGCCTCAAGAGTACCGCCCAGCTGTCATGAAAGGTATTCGTGAAACTTTGGACGGTGGTGTGATTGCCGGCTATCCAGTGGTCGATATCAAGGCAACGTTATATGATGGTTCATACCATGATGTTGACTCTTCAGAATTGGCCTTTTCATTGGCTGGTGCTTTGGCAACTCGTGAGGGTATTAAGCAAGCTACACCAATCTTGCTTGAGCCAGTGATGAAAGTTGAAGTCACCACTCCAGAAGAGTTTATGGGTGACATCATCGGTGACCTTAACTCACGCCGTGGTCGTATTGATGCTATGGAAGATCTAATGGGTGGCGCCAAGTTAATCAAGGCATTTGTGCCATTGGCAAATATGTTTGGTTATACTGGCGATATTCGCTCAATGTCACAGGGTCGGGCTGCCTCAACCATGGAGCTGTCGCAATATGAAGAAGTTCCACCAAACGTGGCGCAAGAGATTATTGAAAAGCGCAGTAAATAATTTCTAAAAATTAATAAATCCCCAGGGTAAAAGCTGGGGATTTTGATTTATCATCTGGCAACCAATTGGTATAATGTTTTTATGATTATCGGTATTGATGAGGTTGGACGTGGCCCGTGGGCGGGTCCGTTGGTGGTGGGAGCGGTGATTTTAGATGGGGTGGAAATTGACGGCTTGAATGATAGTAAAAAATTGACCAAAAAACGGCGTGAAGCGCTTGATATGATAATTCGGGATCAAGCAATGGCTTGGGCGCTGGGCTGGGTGTCGGCTCATGAATTGGATGAGGTTGGTATGAGTCAGGCGTTACGGCTAGCGACACGACGGGCGGTTGAACAAATTCAGGCACAATGTCGTGAAAAATCACTGGCAGTTGATCAGATTATTATTGATGGTACGGTGAATTTCTTGGCGGATACAGCACTGGAGAAATATGTGACTGTGATGGCAAAGGCTGATGGTTTGGTGCCGAGTGTATCGGCGGCCTCAATTATCGCTAAAGTAGCACGGGACGCTTACATGAGCGAGCAGGGTCAAGTGTATCCCGGCTATGGATTTGCTAGTCATTCCGGCTATGGTACCGCCAAGCACCGTGCGGCAATTGAGAGGCTAGGCGTGACGCCGCTACATCGGTTGAGTTTTGCACCGTTGGCGAAGTACGCGGAGGCGGGTTCGCTACCATCCTCCGCCAGAGTACACTCTTCACTCGCATCTCTACTGGAGATGTCTCGTGAGCGTTCGGCTGAAACGTCCGCTCCTCGCAAACGTTTCACAGCCTCTGTCGGAGGAGATATCGAACCCGATGCTCGTTTATCCACTACTCGTGACATTGGTAATGAAGGTGAACAGGTGGCGGCGGACTGGCTATTGGCGGACGGCCATGAGATAATTGCCCGTAACTGGCGAACACGGTGGTGTGAAATTGATATCGTGAGTCGTCAGGGTTATAACTTATATTTTACTGAGGTTAAATATCGGAAAAATGACCATTTTGGCGGTGGATTAGCGGCGATTACAGATAAAAAACAACAACAAATTCGTTTTGCGACTGAGTTTTTTCTGGCAAAGTATCCAGAATACGCTGGCTATAAGGTGCGATTGCTAGCAGCTGAAGTGAGTGGTGAGCCAGCAATTGTTCAGCAGGTTGTGGATATAAAATAATATCTATAAATGAAAATAGCCCGCTGAAAAGGCTCAAGCTGAATACGGATCTTTCAATCCGATAGACTTCTTAAAAAAAGTCTACAATCAGATTGAGTCAGTTCAGCGAGCTATTTTCAGTGGGCATTAGCCCTTTCCGATAAGATGTTTATTGTTTTAATCTCTTATCGGTTTCCTCGCCCACTCTCTTCATCCTTTCTCTCATCTCCTCTCTGACACCCTCATTCTCTATTTCATCTATCGCCTCATGGGCGATCTCATAATAGATTAGAGACTGAGTTTGCATGAACAATAGCATATTTACTATGAACAAATCATCATCACTGACGTTTGTGTCAGCTAGTATACTATCATCTGCTAAAGGCTTACGCCCTAGATTCAGTCCTCCTTGTGCGAGCAGTGCAAAGATGCCAACGATTGTGATGATAGCAAAAAGAATGATCATCATTTTTCTCCCCTTTCTGAGAAGAGATTTTGCTCAAAGCTAAAGGGCGACTTCTGCCCTTAAACAAAACTCTGAGCAAAAGCTGATATATATATCATACTGGTGACAAAAAGTCAATACTTTTCCAGCAATTTGGGAAATTAACAGAGGTGAGATTATTTTGATAAAATTTCTAAAACTGCCGTCTGGTCTCGTTCAATTAGCTCAACTCGGGCGGTGATTTCAGTAATTCCCAAGTCAATCGTGCGAGTTAAGGCTGGCTCAGTACGCAAGGGAGCGGTAAAAGTGACAAATTCCTTCAATTCAGTACGGGTCAGTAGCGAAGAAGCAGTGTAGCGTAGAAAATCGTCATAACTTTTGTCTCCACTGAAGGTTTCTTTAATCCAATCCCAGTTATTTTGTAACCAACGCCAAGTTTGACTGCGTGCTTCACGATTGCGCATTAGATAAATAAACCAGCGACTAGCATCTTGCGGGCGAATAATTTTGGTTCGTTGAATTTCAGACAGTAGGATTTTGACTGTGTCTGGATTTTTGCTAGCAGTTAAACCAAGCGCAATATCAAGCTGGAGATCATTTGATGGTGTTTGAGCGTACGTTTGCAGTAACTCGGTGATAATCTGAGGTGTTTCAAAGTGTTTGACGCTGGCGCTAATAATCAGTGAACGGATCTCAGTCGGTAATTTATCAAGCTGAGTGGTTGTAAAACGGTGGTTAGCTTCTGCTAATGCGGTTTGATCCTCGCCGTATAACATCAAGCCCAACGCCGTTGAACGTCGTTCGCGGTCGTCGTCAGATTCGCCGAGTCGCTCATCCCAGCCAAGTTGTTCAAGGGTTGGGCGAGCAAAATCGGCGGAGATTTTCTTCAGTTTGGCGCGGGCGGTGTCATTATTATCAACAAATTTGCGTAGTTCACTCAGTAGGCTGACCGCCATGGAGTAGACTTTTTCATTTTCTTCGTGCTTGAACGCCAGACTGAGAGGTAAAAGCTTAGCAGATGATTGCAGGCCAGCACGGGTTAATAACGATGCGTCTTGTAATAGACAGATTTTATCCAGTGTCGCCAGGGAGGTGATATTATCAATCAATGTTTGTTGGGATTCACTATCGTAATGCGTGACAAAATGCGCTCCCAAGCCTTGGTTAAGCTGAATTGGCTGGTCTGTGGTAATGGTAATTTCTTTCTCAGTCATAATTTCTGGCAATTCTGCACCCCCAAACAGCGGAATTGGCCAACATGTGTCGGACGGCTGATGATCGCCGATAAAAAAGCGCTGTTGAGTCAGTTTGACTTGATTATTTTGGCGCTCTACGTTGACTAATGGCAGCCCTGGCTGAGAAATCCAGGCGTTCATCAATTTAACAATTGGCTGGCTGCTGGCGGTTTCTAATTCCTGCCACAAATCATCGCCAACAGTGTTTTGGTAAGCAAATTTCTCAAAATATGATTTGAGTCCTGTTCGAAACGCCTCTTCACCGATTAGCCGCCTGATCATGACAAGTAAACGTCCGCCCTTGGCATAGACAATCGCTGGATCAAACAAAGTGCTGATTTCGTCTGGGTGATTGACGTCGGCCTGCACTGGCTGTACGCCGTCCAAGCTGTCTCGCCGAAGCGCCATAGTAACTTCATTGGTGGCAAAATCTTCCCACATCCGCCATTCGGGGTGCAATGCGTCGACTGCCACATATTCCATCATATTAGCAAAACTTTCGTTCAGCCATAGGTCATTCCACCACTGCATGGTCACCAAATTGCCAAACCACTGGTGGCTGAGTTCGTGAGCGATAACGGTGGCGATGAAACGCTTGGACGATTCTGGCGTTAACCTCGGGTCAGCCAGCAGGCAACTTTCGCGGTAGGTGATTAGCCCCCAGTTTTCCATGGCGCCAGACGAGAAATCAGGCAGTGCTACGTGGTCAGATTTTGGCAGCGGATACGGTACGCCGAAATACTCATCATAAAAATCAATACTGCGAGTGGCGATATCCAGCGCAAAATCCAGCGTCTCCTCGCTCTGAGCTGGCGTCGCCCAAACATTGACTTCGACGCCAGAGCTAGTGTGGGCAGTTTTCTTGTGCAGTTCGCCGACGACAAAGGCCAGAAGATAGCTACTCATGCGTGGTGTAGTGGCGAAGGTGGTTGTCAGTGTGCCGTTCTCTTCAGACGATTTGGCGACAGGCATATTACCAAGGACGGTCAAATCCGGCGCAGTTTTTAGCGTTACGTCGTAGGTCGCTTTGGCGGCTGGCTCGTCAACGCACGGAAAAACTTCTCGGGCGTGGTGCGATTCAAATTGAGTAGCGAAAAGTTGTTTCTTGACATTGTCGTGAGTGAAATAGCAAGGGTATAATCCGTGCATGGAATCGGTGATAGTGCCGGAAAAATCAATAGAAACAGTGTGATCGCCAGGCTGTAAATTGTCTTGATTAAGGATTAGAGCGTCAAATTCACCATGAGAAAATTTGGCTGGCTGGCCGTCAATAGTCGCTGAATGAATTACTAAATCCTTGGCATGTAAGGTGATGTTGTCACTAGTTGTCTGTCCAGTAATTATCACCGAGCCAGAAAATTTTTTGTCAGTGGCTTGGGTTAGATCAAGTGTTAATGCGTAGTGCGACGGTTGAAATGTGTCGTTGAGTCGTGGAACTTTAGTCATGAATTAATTATACTACAGATATGGCGAATAAATATTTCAGACGACAGTTATCAGCAGTACTGGTAATCATCGTTTCGTTGGTAGCGGTTTGGGCGGCGCAGTTGACGGCGCCACAAGGGCTGGGTCTACTCACTCAGGCAACACAGCAGCAACTTTTTGGCGATTCTACCGCTTTGGCGGAGTTAGAAAAGATTGAAGTAAAAGGGCGAGCGCCGAAAACTGGTTATTCACGCAAACAGTTTGGCGACGGTTGGGGTAAAATTGATAATTGTTCGGTACGTGAAGTTATTTTGGCACGAGACCTAACAGATAAGCAGATTGATGAAAAATGTCGGGTTCAATCTGGAGTGTTGGATGATCCATATACTGCCAAATCTATTAAGTTTCAGCGGGGCGAGAAATCCAGTCAAGCGGTACAGATTGATCATGTGGTGGCACTTAGTGATGCTTGGCAAAAAGGCGCTCAGCAACTGAATGTTGAGCAGAGGAAGCAATTTGCCAACGATCCATTGAATTTACTGGCGGTTGATGGTCCAGCTAATCAGGCTAAGGGTGATGGTGATGCAGCAACTTGGTTGCCAGAGAATAAATCTTTTCGTTGTCAATATGTAGCTCGGCAGGTGGCGATTAAGCGTAAATATAATCTCTGGATGACGGAAGCCGAAAAATCAGTGATTAGTGATCTACTGAAAGTTTGTGACGTTAAGGCTAATTCTAAATAGCTATTGACATTGTGGGGTCAGTTGTGTTATAATGAAAGAGTAGTATCCGGCCAAACAGGTCGGAGTTTTTCATATAAGAGCATAGTTTAGCACTATCAGCCGATTGAAATATGCTATAATCATAAGAGATAAAAGGAGATATTATGGAAGATTTGAACATCAAACAACTGACGCTAGCTTTAAGGACGATTGCAGAAGAGAAAAATTTGCCAGAAGAGACTGTTTTGGAGGTGATTGAGCAGGCGATCGCTGCGGCATGGCGTCGAGATAACGGTGAGCGTGATCAGTTGGTGCGAGCTAGCTTAAATATCAACAATGGTACCGCCAAAGTTTCTGTCGTCAAAACAGTGGTTGAAGAAGTTGAAAATGATAAGAATCAGATTAGCTTAGACGAGGCAAAGAGCTTTGATAAGGCGGCTGAACTGGGTGATGAAGTGGTGATTTCTACTCACGAAGTGACAACTTTCGGTCGGGTGGCGGCGCAAACCGCTAAGCAGGTGATCTTACAGCGATTACGTGAGGCTGAGCGTGAAGTGGTTTTGGCTGAGTTTGAGGATAAAATTGGCACAGTGGTGACTGGTACGATACAGCGTGTAGAGCCACGGGTGGTGCGAATTGAGCTTGGTAAGGCGGTGGGAATTATGCCACAATCTGAGCAAATTCCTGGTGAATATTACAGTATTGGCCGACGAATTAAGGTTTATATTAAGGATATTGAGCGTGAAGGTCGTGGCCCGCAGTTGATTTTGAGCCGAGCTAGTGAAGATTTCGTTTGCTTATTGTTCCGTCAGGAAGTGCCAGAGATGGAGACCGGTGCTGTCGAGATTAGAGCGGTTGCTCGTGAGGCTGGTCGGCGTACCAAATTGGCGGTGACGTCAAGCTTGCCTGGTGTTGATCCAGTGGGTACTTTTGTCGGTGGTCACGGAGCAAGGGTTCAAGCAGTGATGAATGAGATCGGTGAGCAGGAAAAAATTGATATTATTCCGTTTGAAGAAGAGGCTGCTGACTTCATCGCTAATGCTATGAGTCCAGCTGAAGTGATCAGTGTCAAGATTGATGAAGATAATAAGCGGGCTGTTGTTAACGTATCAGAGGATCAGCAATCAGTGGCAATTGGTCGTGCTGGGCAGAATGTGCGTTTGGCATCACGTTTGACGGGTTATGAAATCGATATTGAAGCTAAAGCCCCAGTGAAAACTGAGTCAAAACCTCGCAAGAATGTTGAGGATAGCTTATTTAATGCAATTGAAGAAGTGGCGGAATAATCTAATTTCGCCTGTAGAATAAACGAAAGGAGGCGAATATGAGAGAACATCCACAAGATTTTTCGGAGCTGGCTAGCCGATTGACAGAGACGGCTCAGGCAAGTTTTGAGCGAGCGGGACTAATTGCGCATAATAGCGGTAGTCCATTTGTCGGCACAGAACATGTGCTTTTGGGTGTGTTGGCGCAAAATTCGTCGATGGGTGCTAAGATTTTGGCAGAAAGTGGCGTAACACTAGATAGAGTTGAAACGACGCTGGAATTAACTGCTAGTGGTGTGCGTTTTGCGTTGATTGATCACGGTGTGCATGCTGATGTCGTAGCAATGGTGCGTGGCGCCTGGGAATTAGCGCTGGAGTTTGGTCAATCAAAAATTGGCACGGAGCATTTGATTTATAGCATGCTGATGCAACAGAACGCCCGAGCTACCCGGCTTTTAGAGGATATGAATGTTGATTTGGAAACTTTGCGAGGTAATTTGGAGAATGTATTTGATCGTCAGCAATCGGAGTCGGAACATGACCTTAAAGATAGTCCTAATGTGTCGGATAGTGTCAGTCTAAAAAGCTTGCAAAAATTCGGCACTGATTTAACCAAGCGAGCTAGAGAGGGATTGCTGGATCCGATGATTGGGCGAACCAAAGAGCTGCAACGGGTCATCACTATATTAGGGCGACGCAATAAGAATAATCCAGCTTTGATCGGTGAGCCGGGGGTTGGTAAAACGGCGATAGTCGAGGGTCTGGCGCAGCGAATTGTTGATGGTGATGTGCCAGAATTCTTGAAAGGTAAACGAGTCATCCAACTGGATTTGGCGTCTATGGTGTCAGGGACGAAGTTTCGTGGCCAGTTTGAAGAGCGTTTGCAAAAAGTTTTATCAGTTGCCAAAAAACACCAAGAGATTATTTTATTTATCGATGAATTGCATCTATTAGTTGGTGCCGGATCAGCTGAGGGATCAATGGATGCATCAAATATTCTCAAACCAGCCTTAGCTCGTGGTGAAGTCCGAGTCATTGGTGCGACAACATTTGAGGAATATCGTAAACATATAGAGAAGGATGCAGCATTAAGTCGTCGATTCCAGTCAGTGGTGGTGAATGAGCCGTCAACCGAAGAAGCGGTCAAGATGGTGCAAGGGCTAGCTGGACGATTAGGCGCTCACCATCAATTAACGATTGACGAGGTCGCAATCCGAACGGCAGTTGATCTGTCGGAGCGCTATGTCTCGGAACGGTTTTTGCCTGACAAAGCCATTGATGTGTTGGATGAGGCGTCAGCTCTGCTACGATCTGAAACTCCGCTAAAAACTGGCAAACGGCAGAAATTAGCACGATCAATCAAGCAATTGGCGGGTAAAATCGATGCGGCGGTGGAGGCTGAGGATTACGAACGTGCGGCGCAATTCAAAACTCAGATGAAGCAATTGGAAAAGCAAGCCGAAGACTTGATGGACGATGATGAGACACTGCCACTGCTAACCGATGATTATTTGCGTCGGGCGGTTAGTGCGATGTCTGGCGTGCCAGCCGAGAGGGTGACAAGTGCCGAGGTGAAACAGCTCGTTAATTTGGAGAAACGCTTAGCAAAATTTGTTTTGGGACAAAGTGAGGCGATTTCTGAACTAGCACGAGCGATTCGTCGTAATAAAGCTGGCTTGAGTCGGCGGTCTGGTCCGCTTGGATCGTTTATTTTCCTTGGTCCAACTGGTGTGGGTAAAACAGAATTGGCTCGAGTGGTGGCGCGTGAAGTATTTGGATCAGATAAAAATCTCATTAAGATTGATATGAGTGAGCTGTCGGAAAAACACACAGCTAGTCGTTTAATCGGAGCGCCGGCTGGTTATGTTGGCTATGATGATGGCGGTAAGTTGACTGATTGGGTTCGTCGTCAGCCATATAGTGTAGTGTTGTTTGATGAAATTGAAAAAGCTCACCCAGATGTGTTGAATTTGCTGCTACAGCTACTGGAGGATGGACAATTGACCGACGCTAAGGGTCGTTCAGTTAGTTTCCGCAATACTATTGTTATCTTAACTAGTAATGTTGGCGGTGAGCAAATGGTACGTGAAGCGGAATTAGGTTTTGGTCATACTACATCAGCGACACAGAGATTGTCTGAGCAGGCTGAGCGTAATGAGCGAGCGGCTCGTCAGGCACTGGAGGAATTTCTCCGACCAGAGTTGATTGGACGATTTGACAATATTATTGTATTTAAGCCGTTAACTAGGGCTGTGGCAGGTAAGATTTTTGACAATATTGCTGGCGAATTAGTGACTTCAGTGGAAAAACAAGGCTTGAAATTAGTTATTACGCCGAGTGTTAAGCGACGAATCATTGATGAAAGTTTTGATGAACGACGTGGCGCAAGGGCAATTCGGCGGGCGGTTCAGACAAAGATAGGCGATCCATTGAGTGAGGTGCTATTGTCTGGCGTGCCAGATAAGGCAATTTTACGAGTCAGCGTGAAGAGCGGTAAGGTGGTGGTTGATGCAGAAAATCAGTAGATTATTAGGCGGGTTATTCAGTTTAGTGATACTTACTGGATTGGCGTGGGTATTACTGAATAGTCAATTGGTTTTAGACCAATTGCGTGTCTGGCAATTTCAGCCTTCTGACGAGATCGTTGCATTAGCGACTAACTCTGGCATGTCTGCAAGGGGTCGTTTTCAATTTTACGCTACTCGGCCGAAACTGGAATCGTCCGCTGAATTTAATAATAAATGTCGCCGAGCTGAAGCGGCTAGTCCAATTTTAGGTTGCTATAAACAAGGTGAAGACACAATTCATATCTATGACGTCACAGATAAAAAACTTGACGGCGTTAAGGAAGTAACAGCTGCACATGAAATGTTACATGCGGTGTGGGAGCGATTGTCAGCGACAGAAAAAGCACGGCTAGGTGGGCTATTGGATATAGCCTATGATAAAGTTAAGGATGATCAATTGGCTAAGCGTATGGCGTATTACGATCGGACACAGCCCGGCTCACGCCACAATGAATTACATTCAATTTTGGGGACGGAATATGCTGATTTGGGTGATGAATTAGAAAAGCATTATGCTAAATATTTTACTTACCGCACTAAAGTTGTGTCGTTACATAAAAAGTATAATCAAGTTTTTGAGGCTTTGGAATCTCAGTCGGAGCAATTGAATAATAAATTATCGGCACAAAAAACAGTGATTCAGCAAAGAAAGTCAGCTTATGATTCGGCAATTGTGAATTTAAACAGTCGAATTGCCGATTTTAATCAACGAGCCCAACAAGGTGACTTTAATTCTCAACAGCAATTTTATCAAGAGCGTTTTACGCTTCAAGCGGAAGGACAACGTTTGAAAACTGAGCGAGAGGCGATAATTGCCCTGATTGAAGCGTATAATCAAGATGTTGAAAAACTGAATTCCTTAGGTAAACAGGCAGAGCGACTTAATCAAAGTTTAGATAGTCATAGGGCGGTAGAGTAATGGCAAAGGTGAAGAATCAATTTATTTGTCAACAGTGTGGAGCGACCTATCCAAAATGGACAGGCAAGTGTGATAATTGTGGCGAATGGAATTCACTTGTTGAGCAGGTGCCACTTGAGTCGGGCAGTAATGCTTTAGCGCGGAGTTCTGGTAAGGGTGCGGTATTAAAAACTTTACAGCTGACTGAAGTGAATAGAGAGAGCGTTACTGAACGGTTGTCTACTGGCATAACTGACCTTGATACTGTTTTAGGGGGAGGTTTCTTACCTGGCGGAGTGGTGTTGGTGGCGGGGCAACCAGGCATTGGAAAAAGTACCTTATTAGCGCAGGTCTCAGCTCATATTGCTAATAAAAAATCAGTATTATATGTTAGTGGCGAAGAGTCGATATCACAAGTGAAGTTGCGAGCTGAGCGCTTGGAGGCGTGCGACGCTAAGGGGTTGCAACTAGCATCGTCAAACAGCACAGAGGATATAGCGGCGTCAATTCGGACTGGGCAGTATGATTTGGTGATAGTTGATTCAATTCAGACTTTAAGTTTGGCTGAGATTAGTTCTGCACCAGGTTCGGTCAGTCAAATTACCAATTCGTCAAATGTGATTATCCGTGCTGCCAAAGCGACTGCAACGGCGGTGATTTTGGTTGGTCATGTGACCAAAGAAGGGGCGATTGCTGGACCGAAGGTGCTGGAGCATTTGGTTGACGTGGTACTGAGTTTTGAAGGTGATCGTTACGGTGGTTTTCGTGTGGTGCGAGCGCAAAAAAATCGCTATGGCTCGACCAATGAAGCGGCAATTTTTGAGATGCATGAAAATGGATTAAGAATAGTTTCTAATCCATCAGCCAGCTTGTTGGCGGAGCGACAAAATCTTGATGGCTCAATTGTCCTGGCAACCATGGAGGGTGCCAGACCACTGTTAGTTGAAATCCAAGCGCTAGTGAATCCAACTAACTTTGGCTATCCAAAACGCACTGCTAGCGGTTTTGATATTAATCGATTGAACTTATTGATTGCCGTCTTGGAGAAGCGTACGAAGTTAAAATTATCCGACAAAGATGTTTTTATTAACGTTGTTGGTGGCTTAAAACTAAATGATCCATCAGCTGATTTGGCGGTCGCTATGGCAATCGCTAGCGCATCAGCTGGTCGTAAATTGTCTGATGAAGCGGTGGTATTTGGGGAAGTTGGCCTGGGTGGCGAGGTGCGCTCGGCTCAAGGTTGGCATGCACGAATTAACGAAGCAAAGAAGTTAGGTTTCACTTTTGCAATTGCGCCAAAAACTCATAAAGATAAATTTATTCACGGCGTATCTGATCTGCGTCAAGCGTTAATTGATTATTTACAATAAAATTAAATAAAGGAATATTATGGACAAAACAATTGAATTAATTATTATTATCTTACTTCTCGGAATTATGGCGGAAATTTTTTGGCTAGTGAGGCCACGACGTCGTAATTTAGGAAACTCAGCCATGCTAGTTGATACGTCGGTATTGATGGACGGTCGAGTGGTTGATTTGGCGAAAACTGGATTTTTATTGGGGAAGATTATTGTACCCCGTAGTGTGCTAGCGGAGTTACAATTATTAGCTGATGGCGCTGATCATGCTAAACGTGAACGAGCGCGATTTGGTATGGATGCTATGAAGGAGTTAAAAGATGTACTCGGTAGTCGATTTATATTGTTGCAAGATGAGCAAAAAACTCCTGAAGGTGTCGATAACCGACTATTAGATTTAGCTAAACAAACCAACTCTGCTATTCTAACGATTGACTATAACCTCAATAAAGTAGCGCAGGTTGAAGGCGTTAAAGTGCTTAATATTAATGAGCTGGCCAAAAGTTTGCGTATGAGTTATTTGCCGGGTGATCAACTGGATTTGGAGTTGACGCAAAAAGGGCAAGATAATCATCAGGCAATTGGACATCTTAAAGATGGTACGATGGTGGTTGTCGAACAGGCTAAGAGATTCATTGGTCAAACGAAAAAGATCGAAATTGTTCGTAGTCTGCAGACTGATGCTGGTAAAATGATGTTTGCCAAAATTATTGATGTAAAGTCGCCGTCTATTGATCTGCGTCACACTACTTCAACGTCGAAACGTCAATCTCAGGGACGAAAACCACGCACCGAGCAGTCTTCAAAGTCGCAGACAGAGAAGAAGCCGTCGCCTCGCAAGGTTGCTAAACGTCAGTCAAAAACATCAGCCCAGCGTGAGGCTGAGCTGATCAATTTAGTGAATAAGCTAGACTTATTCTAATCGCCAGTTGATGTAAAGTTCTTGCTGGAAGTAGCGGTATAATAGGCTGAATCTCGGACGGTTACCGAAACGGTGTGGGTGCCTGCGCTGGTAAATTCTATAGTAGCAGATTGGCTACCACTAGAGCTGATTGCCGAACTTTTGATATTCCGTCCATCAACGGTAATATCGATTGCTGCTAGCTCCCAAGTACCAGACGAGACGTTGATATCTATAGTATATTTCTTACCGCTAGCGGAGACGGATATACTGTTGATCTGTGGCTTTGTGTCATCACATTTATGCACATCGTCATCAGCGTTAGTGTCATAGCCACTTGGTGCGGTAATAACTTCCTTTTTGGTGATTGGATCAATCTCCTTAGTCACTTCAACTTCCTCACGAGCAGCCTCTGGTGTACAGTTTGTAGCTTTCTTTTTGGACACCCGGTCAAAAGCCATCTTTTGTGTTGTTTGACTTTGTTTTTTATTCCACCAGGAAGGGTAAAGTTCTGAACCGATTTGTTGAATGCCATTCGGGCGATTATACCACTGTCCAGGGTGCCATTTACCATCTTTGGCATAAACCTCAGTGTGGGCGTAAGCCATAACATTTCTGATAACTGGCATGGTATACGCCGAGTTGGAGCTAGTGATTGTACTGGTATCGGAATTTCCTAGCCAGATACCCATGACCAGTGCTGGGCTATAGTTAAAGACCCATAAATCTTTAGGGCTGCCACCCTTGTCGGATGTACCGGTTTTGGCTGATGTTCTCACGCCAGGTACAGCTAACGCACCATAACCGTGCAACGCTCCAGGAGTACGATCGGACAAGATATCATTGATTATGTAAGTCGATTGAGTATCCCAAACTTGATGACCTTCATCTTTCCATTTTTTCAAAGTTTCACCTTGGCTATTTTTTACTTCAATAATAGATGAGCTGTCTTTCTGAACACCTAATCTTGCTAAAGTGCCGTAGGCATTAACGAGCTCGACTTGCTTTGATCCACAACCACCGATAGCAGCGGATAATCCATAGCCGCCAGCGTCTTCTTCTTGCCGACAGTAGTTTTTATTACCAGCTTTTCTAATTCCCTCAACTACTGGCTTGGCTGAACCATTACCAACAATATAAGCAGCTTTGACGGCTGGAATATTGCGAGACAAAATCAATCCTTGACGAATTGTTAAATTACCCATAAACCTTCTGTCCCAGTTGTAAAGCTTAGCGCCATAGATCTTATCAATATTCTCATCTTTCAAAATCGTACCACTGCCATAATTTGGTTGATTTGAACCATGATTCTCAAGTAGCTGAGCGAAGACGAGCGATTTAATAGTTGAACCCGGCTGAATGTAACTAGTGGCGGCGTTATCTTGACCAAATCCTGGATAATTAAAGTCCCGACTACCGACCATCGCTACGATTTGGCCAGTTTGTACATCCTCGACGGTTGCGGCACTGTTGGTGGCGCGAATTGCAGCAGGTCTACCGGAATCAAAGAATGCTTTCATCTCAGCTTCTAGCTTCTCTTGAATTCGCCAATCCAAAGTGGTTTTTACGGTTAATCCACCACGCCCAACAACTGATTCTCCAAGTTCCTTCTTAAGCTGGTCACGCACCATTAATACAAAATGCGGTGCCTTAATTCCTTCCAGTTGCTCACTTTGTGGTTTAATAGTACTTAAAATATCAATCTTTTTGGCTTTTTCTGCTTCCTCTTTAGAGATATAATTTTGTTCAACCATATAATCAAGGGTGGTGTGTTGACGTGCTATCAAAGCCTTATTTCCAGCAACATTGTAAGGGTTAAAATATGATGGATTCTGCGGAATAGAAGCGATCAAAGCTGATTCAGCCAGATTCAAATCCTTGGCGCTTTTACCAAAATAGGTTTGAGCGGCCGATTCCACGCCATTACGACGCCCGCCATAAGGTGATTCATTGAGATAAAGAGTTATCAGCTGGTCTTTATCATACATGCGCTCAACTTCAATTGCCAAAATAATCTCTTTAATCTTGCGTGGGATACCTTTAACTCCACGCTCGCTAGCTTCTTCTGAAAAGAATACTTGTTTAATCAGCTGTTGGGTAAGTGTCGATCCTCCCTGTATTTGGCCTCCTTTGGCATTGGTCAACACTGCTCGCATCAAGCCGCTAACACTCACACCGTGGTGGTTATAGAAATCCTTATCTTCAATGGCGACAGTAGCTTTCTTAATGTAATCGCTAATCTGGTCCGACTTGACAACCAGTTGATAGTTGCCAGTTCCTTTATCTTCCCAAAGTAATGTGCCATTGCGATCGTAATATTTTGTTACCGTGGTTTGAACACGTTTAGCTAGCTCACCTGGGTTGATTTTATCAAGATCCTTACGAAAATAGGCAAATAGTCCACCGATCATCAGCGCAATTAATAAAGTCGTGACAGCTAAAATCTTTAACGCCATAATGGCGCCACGTTTTGAGAACCAGTAAGCGGCTAGCCGTTTTGGATGTAATCGGTAGAAAAACCTTTTTACCGGATGTTTTGGCAAACTAGCCAAATATTCAGCCTTCTGGCGTGATTGTTTATCTTTCTTTAATTTACGCTTGTTATTAAGGTTGGCATACAAGCTCAGTCGCTTAGTTGGCGACTTTTTATGGTTGGTTGAATTCACACTTTTTTTCACATTACCATTATATCATGCATATGGCTTGGGGCAATCTACAAAAATTGCTATAATGATTGTGAAGAAAGGATTTTTATATGAATTTATCAGAGGAGCTAAAGTGGCGTGGGTTTTGGAATCAAACGACCTTTACTGATGCTAATGTGATTGATACCCAAAATTTTACATTATACTTAGGAACTGATCCGTCAGCCGATAGTTTACATGTTGGTCATCTGGCAGTTTATATGATGGTACGGCATTTTTTGGAGCGTGGTCATAAGGTGTTTTTGCTGGTGGGTGGCGGTACTGGCATGGTTGGTGATATGCGCGATACTGAAGAGCGTGAATTATTATCTTTAGAGCAAATTTCTCATAATAAGCAAGCCTTAAAACACCAAGTTTCTAGGATTTTTGAAGGGCGTGAGTTTACTTTAGTTGATAATGCTGATTGGCTGCGTGATCTAGAGCTACTACCGTTTTTGCGTGATATTGGCAAAAACTTTAATATGGCGGAATTGATAGCGCGTGAGTTTTTTAAGGCACGAATCGCCAACGGAAAAGGTTTGAGTTTTGCGGAATTTACTTATACTTTGCTTCAGGGGTATGATTTTTGGTATCTTCACAATAAGTACGGTGTGAATTTGCAAATTGGTGGTTCTGATCAGTGGGGAAATTTGCTTTCTGGTGTGGAATTGATCCGCAAAAAAGAGGGCGCTGAAGTCCATGCCATGACGGCGCCGCTGCTCATTAACAAAGCAACTGGACGCAAATTTGGCAAATCCGAAGGTGGCGCAGTATGGCTGGATGAAAATAAAACTAGTGTCTACAAGTTCTATCAATTCTGGCTAAACGTGGACGACGAAAGCGCTATCGAATACATGAAAATCTTTACTATGCTCGACCGCGATACCATTGAAGCTATCGCCGAAAATCATGCGGTCAATCCAGGTGCACGTTCGGCTCAAAAAGTCTTAGCGCGTGAGGTGACGGACATCGTTCACGGTGCGCATCGGCGTGAGGCAGTGGAGCGGGTGACTGAAGTGTTGTTCGGTGGCGGTGATTTTGCTGATTTGACAGACGATGATATTGCAGAATTAGCGAAAGAGATTTCACGGGTTGATGTCGGTGTCGGTGTGATTGAATCGTTGGTGGTGTCTGGTGCAGTCAGCTCCAATGGCGAGGCAAAACGCCTGCTGAAATCTGGTGCGATTAGCGTCAATGGTGAAAAAATCACCGAAGATCAAGTGATAAATAATGCAGCGTTAATTAAAAAAGGTAAAAACACCTTTGTGTTGATTGCGGAAAATATGGAGGGTGATGAATAATGAAAAAGATTTTGGCTTTTGATTCAGACGATACGATTGTAGTGTCAAAAATGCCAGCCACTGAGCGTATGGCGCATCTTTTGGCGGAAAATATGAAATATCGTGATGTATGTATTATCTCTGGGACGGGCTTTGAGGATACGATTTACCCAAATACCGTCGCACAAATTGAGAAAATCCCTGGAGTTGACTTGACTCGCTTACATATTATGCCAACATGTGGTACACGTTATTATCGTTATCAAGATGGTAAATGGCAATTGCAATATCAAGAAGACCTGACCGCCGAGCAAAAAGCAAAAATTTTTGAGGCGATTGAAGTTTCTGCCAAGGAGCTTGACATGTGGGTAAAAAATCCAGCCGGAGAGATTATCGAGGATCGGCTTAGTCAGATTACCTACTCAGCGCTTGGGCAGCAAGCTACTCCTGAAGATAAATACGCTTGGGCAAAGGCAAACGAGGACAAACGTCGGCTATTGAATGAGGCTGTTAAGAAACGTATTCCAGAATTTGAAGTGCGCACTGCTGGCACCACGAGCCTTGACGTTACCAAACCTGGAATTGATAAAGCTTATGGTATAAAGAAGTTGATGGAAGCAACTGGTGTTACAATGGATGAAATTCTGTTTTTTGGTGACAAACTGGAAGAAGGTGGTAATGATTTTCCGGTAAAAAACCTTGGTGTTGATTGTGTGGCGGTGACTCGTTGGGAAGACACAGCCTATGCGCTGGAGGGAATTGCGGCAGTTTCAAAATGAAACTAACCACTCAACTGAATGTTATTAAGGGTGTCGGCGCAAAAACAGCGGAGGCGCTAAATGTTACCGGATTAACTACTGTTGAGGACGCATTAAATTTTTTACCTCGGGCATATGATGATTACTCTACGTCAGTTAAAATTGCTAATTTAGAGCCTGGCAAGGTGACGATTCGAGCGCACTGCGAGTCAGTTTCGACACGAATCGTGCGTCGAGGTATGCGCCTAACAACTGCTACGCTAGCTGATGATTCTGGTAAAGTTAAGGCGATTTGGTTTAATCAGCCGTATCGTGAGACTCAATTAAAATCAAACAGTGAATTTCTGTTTTCTGGTGAATTTGGTCTGAATCGTAATCAATATCAGATCACTAATCCTTCGGTGGAACAAGCAAAAGATATTGGCGATTTATCAGATAAAATGGCTTCACCGCAAAATTCTATCATTCCAGTGTATCGTGCTATCAAAGGTGTTCGTCCTAAGACGGTGCAAAATCTGTTTAAAAATCTTCGTCCGATGATGGAGTTTTTACCGGAAACATTGCCAGAAGAAATAATAAAGCGACAGAAATTAGCTTCACGATCTCAAGCTGTAAAAATGTTACACGCACCGCAGACGCATGATGATATCAAGAAAGGGCGGGAACGATTGGCATTTGAAGAGCTTTTTGAAATGTTGCTAGCCGCTGCTTATAACAAGCACGAACAGACTAAGTTGCAGGGATGGCAGATTCCGTTTGATCAGCCGACGGTTAAAAAATTTGTCAAGCAAATGCCGTTTCAATTGACTGGCGCGCAGAAGCGGGCGGCTTGGCAAATTTTGCAGGATTTTGAGCAGCCGCATCCGATGAACCGCTTATTGCAGGGCGATGTCGGCTCAGGTAAAACTGCGGTAGCAGCGCTGGCGGCAACTCAGGTAGCCCAGGCTGGTTTTCAAACAGCTATCATGGCGCCAACGGAAATTCTAGCGACACAACATGCCGATACGCTAGAGAAACTTCTGGCGCCGCTAGGCGTTCGGGTGGCATTGCTAACAGGGCATGTCAAAGGCGGGGCGCGTAAACAACTACTTGAACGTTTGGAACATGGTGAGATTGACGTGATTGTTGGTACTCACGCATTGATTCAAAAAGGCGTTAATTACCATAAGTTAGGCTTTGTGGTGATTGACGAGCAGCATCGCTTTGGTGTCAAACAGCGACAGGAATTGCTTAATAAATCTAAACACATGCCACACCTGCTTAGTATGACCGCCACGCCGATTCCGCGCAGCCTGGCTTTGACGCTGTACGGTGAACTTGAAGTGTCGGTACTGGACGAATTGCCAAAAGATCGCAAACCGATTACGACAAAAATCTGGTCACCAGCTTCGGCACCGAAACTTTATGAAGCTATCGATCAGGAACTTGCCAGTGGCCGCCAAGCCTATATCATCTGCCCGCTGATTGATGATAACCCTGACAACGACAAAAAATCAGTCGAAGCGGAGTATAATAAATTATCAAAATCAGTCTTCGGTCATCGTCGGGTAGGACTGCTGCACGGCAAGCTTAAACCAGAGGAAAAAGATGCGGTTATGACGCGGTTTGCAGCTGGCAAGTTGGATATCTTGGTATCGACTACTGTTGTTGAGGTTGGTGTGAATGTGCCGAACGCTACAGTTATGCTTATTGAAAACGCGGACCATTTTGGTCTTAGTCAATTGCATCAGCTGCGCGGACGAGTTGGGCGTGGGCAATATCAAAGCTTCTGTCATCTGATGATGTCGAGACATGACAAGCCGTCTCAGCGGCTGAGGGAGATTGAAAAATCTCAGGATGGTTTTCGCTTGGCGGAAATTGATCTCCAACTGCGCGGCCCCGGTGAAATTTACGGACGGGCGCAACATGGCGCGCTCAATCTACAAATCGCTTCGCTCTCCGACACGAAACTGATTGCTCGGGCTCAGAAAGAAGCGGCTGCGTTTGTCAACAGCGGTACTGACCTGCTACAATATGTACATCTGGCGCGGGCGGTGGCGAAATATCAACGATTAACCACACTGAATTAGACTATTATGTATGCAGGAACAACTTTTCGAAATAACTCAGGACGTTTTATAGGAGTTCATCAGAAAATTGACCGAGTGGCGCGCCGCCATATTCAGTCGATGTTGCCAGAGTGGTGTGATTTTCCTGATATCAAGGCCATTTTGCATTTTGAGGGCAAAAACGGCCCTGATGGTATTAAGCGCAAAAGTCCAGCGGTCGATGAGCCATGGCATTTTATCAACCCTAGCGACCCTAATGACACCGCGCTACTAGATATGATTGATCGGCACATTGAAAATTTAACCTCGGCGTTGTCGGAGCGTAATGCTGAGCGCGCGGCATTTGAGGCGGCCTGGATGGCGCATGCAATCACCGACGGTTTAACGCCCGCTCACCATTTTCCTCTGGAGCAGGCGATGGCTGAACTCCGCGATGGCGAAGGACTGGAGACACGTAACTCGATTATCAAAAAAAATCTGATGAAAGGCGAGGGTATCGAATTTTTGAAGAATAATTGGAAATTTTGGGGCGCGAAAGGTATGATGACAACCCATGTGGCGTTTGAAGCGGGCGTGGCGAGCGTGGTAGCGTACCGGCGATTTGCTGATAGCATACCTTCTGAGGACGACCTTGCCATGGTGTATAGAGATGGTTATCCGGCTTATTATTTGCGCCAGGTTCATGCAGTGGATGCGTTAAAAATGTACGATCAATTTGCTAAAAGCGGTTGGACGACAGAGTTAGCATGGCAGACAAATCAAGTATTGATGCCAATTATCATCAAAAGCGTGATGCTTGGTTGGCTGGCCTCAGTAAAACGGCTGGAAAAACAGCGATGAGAGTACGCATAATTGCTGGTGAATTTGGCGGGCGATTTATTCAGGCGCCGCCAGGGAAAACAACTCATCCCATGGGTGAGCGGGTACGCTCGGCGATGTTTAATTCGTTGGGTGATAAAATTCAGGGTGTGCGGGTACTTGACGCTTTTGCTGGGTCGGGCTCAATCGGGCTAGAGGCGCTTAGCCGTGGTGCAGCGTCGGCGGTGTTTATAGAGCGTGACCGGACGGCGCAGCGGATTTTAGCAGAAAATATCAAAAGCTTGGGTGTCCAAGAAAAGTCTATTGTAATAAATACAACAGTGTCAAATTGGTTGGAAAGCATGAGCATAACAGAGGAGTTTGATATAATTTTTGCTGATCCGCCGTATCACAATCCGCAGTTTTCCACAGTTTCGCAGCTAATGGGACTACTCAAACCGGGTGGACATATGATATTATCGAGACCAGGAATAGGTGAGGTGCCAGTTCAAAACGGAATTGTTGTGGTGGACAATCGTAGTTATGGGGAGGCGCACCTCACCAAATTCCTACGATTGAAGTGAAGCTTTGTTATAAATAATAAGTCCTGATATCAGTCAGGACTTTTCTTTATGTATGGAAAAACCCGCTGGAAGTAGAGAGCCAGCGGGTTTTTCTGTTTCTTGAGGTTGGTAGCTTTGTATTTTGTATATAAGTTAGCAACTTCTAGCAGACAGAATAACTGCGCTAGGAAGGGGCTAAAGTAAGACGCTCTAAAAAGTTTAATGCAACGGCACACGTGAGTAGGTGCGACAGTACAACCGCATAAACTAGGACGAGGCTTTAGCAACACTAGTAAAATGAACTTTAACAATTCGTTACTGATAATTTATTAAAAATAATACTGGCGGCTGTGTTGGTGGGCGATACTCCTTGTGAAGTTGAGAGCATTTGTCGTCCACCACCTCAGCTGCTAGAACCAAAGTTGAAAGGATAATAGCAGATTAATGAATATTATTCAAGAAGCTAAAGATGAGATAAAAGCAAAGAAAAAATTAGAAAAATATAACAAAAAGGAGAAACATATGAAAAATATTAACTGGAAGATTGTTGTTGAAAAGACTAAAACAATTACACTGATTATCATATTTACTGCAGCAATTGCTTTTTATGCTGGAATAAAGTATCAGATTCGCCAAGATTCACACGTTAACCAAAAGGTTAATGAAGCTGTAAAATCTGTCGTGACCAAAAACACGGAGCGGGCTTTGCAGCATTGTATACAGTAATTATTCTAGGGTGATTTCTCCTCTTACCCAATGATGAATGAATGCAGTATTCAATTTAATGGTAGATTAATAATTTGGAGATTTGGGGTTTGTGGTGTATATGTAACGACTACTTTGGTGATTCTAGCAATACAAAATCGAACCACACTCAACGCAAAATCAGTAATTCTTCAAGTATTACTAACCCGAGTAGTAGGTATTACGATCCTATTGATGAAGACGAACCTAGTGAGGATGACGTATACTACGAAAATTGCTCTGAAGCTCGTGCAGATGGTGCGGAGTCAATACTGGAAGGTGAACCCGGTTATCGGGAAGAGCTTGACCGAGATGGTGATGGCATAGCATGTGAACCGTGGCACGGTAGATGATTGACATTTCACCTCTGTTATGCTACAATGCAAGCATGAAAAAAGCCGTAAACGGGATTTTAGAATGGATTTTAACTGGTCCCAAAATTACTGTTGTGGCGTTAGTCTTGACAGTTATTGGAGTAAATAGCCGTTTTAAAGAAATGTTGTCACTAGATGTAACCGGAGGGATCATTGTTACGGCCTTCGCAGTTGGTATATTCGGGTTTGTGGTGTCTATTATGAAGTGTGTGAGGGCAGATAAAGGTAAACAGCGCATACTAAAGATAGCTGGTACAGTTGCAATACCATTTCTAGGTGCTACAGTGTTTCTTGGAAGTATAGCACTACAATTGCCCGAGTATGCAGAACCATCTACTTCTCATGATCAAACACACACAGTGTTACAGACGAGTCAAGCCAAGCAAGAACCCGAGATATTAAGTGCTTTACAAAGTGTTGAGGCTAAATATAATTACTCTAAACTTAACCTTGTATGGACGGATAATCCTGAAGCTGACTGTGGTTCGGCTGATGCTAGGGGGTGTTACAACGATCATAGGAAGACTATAAAGATTAGCAAATATTTAGATCGTAATGTTTTGAGATCTGTAGTGGCTCATGAGTATTTACATTATGTATGGTATTCTGAGAAATTAGACGATAATAATCGTTTAACATCAGAGCTAATAGCGCTTTATGCAAAGTATCCAGCGTTTCAGAAGCGAGTAGATGGCGATCACGGTTATTATCGTACATCTGGTGGACTATTACCTACAGAATTCTTTAGCTATGGCTGTACTGAGATTTCTGGTGCAAAATTAGGTGAGTACATATTAACAGAATGTAATAGATATATAAATACTAATTTGTTACCTACACAATTTTAGTATATAGCACTAACCACAAATCTCCTTATCTCACGAAAGGAGATTTTATTATGAACGGAAACATATTATATTGAGACTATAGCAAATAGATTGCTATATTTGTATAGATATGGTATACTAAAATTATAAAAATTAGAGGAGGAATGTAAATATGTCAAATATTGAAAATCCAACTGATCACCCTAATCCAGACGAGCATAGTTCAGCTAGTTTTGAAACCTCTACGGATTATGAGCTTTCTCGAGACGCAAGACGATTAGAATTAGACATAAAAGATGGGCGTATGGAGGGCTGTTTGCAAGAGCGTCTAGTTGGTCTTGCGATTGGTCACTTAGTAGAAGTAGACGACTACGATGATATTGATGATCCTGTAAAACCAATTACATATTATTAATTATTGTTTGAATAAATTAGAAAATAGTTTAATTTAGCCACCTCCTGTTTTAAGGGGGTGGTTTTTATATTTTATCCAAGCAAAACACCACCGTATGGTGAGATTGTCAGGTTATCACCGTTAATCTTTATATTGCTATCAGTAGCTATAATTAATTCGTGTAGTTCCGGCACGATAATAATTTGCTCAGAGTCGGCAAAATTCACAAAAGTATACGCACGTTGACCTGCAAATTCGCGTCTAAAGCCAAGGACAAAACCATTGCCGGTGTTGATTTTTTCAAGCGTGCCTCGGGAGATAATTGGCAGCTCATGGCGCAGTCGCAGTAAACGGCGGTGCAAATTTAACAGGGAGTTTTCATCTTTCAATTGAGCGGCAACATTGACGTGGCGGCGGTTTGGATGAGCTGGCAGCCACGGCTGAACATTGGCAAAACCAGCATAGCGTGCGCCGTTCCATTGCATTGGCGTGCGTTCCAAATCGCGGCTATCAACTGGGGTGTGGTTTGGGCTAAAATTATCACGAATATCCGCATCAGTTAGTCGGCCATTTTCCATACCAATCTCGTCACCATAGTAAATAACACTCACGCCAGGGCAAAGCAGATTGAGAAACTGCAACGCTCGCGCCCGTTCAAAGCCTAAGCGTGACCTAACACGCGGCTGATCGTGATTGCCAACACAGAAAAACGGCAAGTTATCACCGCAGGCTTGTAGATAATTAACAATGTTCCAGCCCGTACGCTCGCCATGCCAATCGTTTTGCCGGTGTTCCATGAAAAATGCCGAACTTTTTGGATGTGCCTGAATGACTTCACGATACTGTGTCCAAATATCACCTAGTTGTTCGTCCGGATAAAACTCAAACACCATCTGTCGGTCGTTATATTCATCACAAATACTGGCCAACTCGTGCAGATATTCCCGAAAATGCAGCCCATGTTTACAATGGTCATGTACGAATGCACCGTAGCTGTCGGGGTCGCCATAAAAATTGGAATTTACTGAATCGTCACCTAGCTCTGGATCTTTAGAAATACCCCAGATGGCATCAACTCGCATGCCGTCCACGCCCATATCAAACCAAAATCGCACCACACTTTGCATAGCTTGGCGCACTTCAGGATTATCCCAATTGAGATCAGGCTGGGTTGGTAAAAACGAATGCAAATAATATTGTCTAGTCGCCTCATCATACGTCCACGCTCGCCCCCCGGACAAACTGCGCCAATTGTTCGGCTCATGCCCGTTGTTGCCGTCTCGCCACACATACCAATTGCGTTTGGGATTGTCTCGACTAGAACGCGACTCAACAAACCACGGATGCTGGTCGGACGTATGACACGGCACCAGGTCAATCATCACCTTGATACGCCGCGTATGCGCTTCGTCCAGCAACATACGAAAATCGTCTAAACCGCCAAAAATTGGATCGACATTTTGATAATCCGCCACGTCATAGCCAAAATCAGTCATCGGTGAGGTAAAAAACGGCGAAATCCAGATGGCATCAATGCCCAAATCGCTCAGATAATCCAGCCGGAAAGTGATGCCATTTAAATCACCAACTCCGTCGCCATTAAGGTCTTGAAAACTGCGCGGATAAATTTGGTATAGCGATGTCACATCACGCCACAAAACGCTCATGTTTATAGTATAGAGGAGTGTTGGGATTATTTCTAGAGTGATTTATCTAGCAAGGGGGGATGGCCAAGCTCATATAAAACAAAATCCCCGTCTTGGTGACAGGGTTTTAAATTGGTGGATATAGTCATATAATAAATATTGTATGAGTATGAGTAGGAGTAGTGAGAAACTTATTAAAAGAGAGGCTGAACGAAAAAGACTGAATAGCTTCCTGTTAAACCCCAAGGGAGGGTCAATTTTACTCGCCGGTGATAGAGGATCAGGAAAAACAACCCTAGTTAATAGTGTTATTGATGAATTCGAGAATAATAAGTCTCGTAAAAGCAAGAAAACTAAGCATTCATGGCGATGGTTATTTTGGAATAATAAGATAGTATTATATATACCATTAATTATTCAATCATCTGATCCTAATGACAAGAATAAGCAAGAAGAACTCTCATACAGGAAACTTTTGCTAAGAACTATAGCTAGAAGTATGGAAAGTGAATTGCTTACTAGACGATACAGCAAGCTTGATTTACCTATTAGATGGTTCCGCTCAATTGGCTATATACAATCAGTACGCAAACTAAAACCCTTGGTTAATAGCACCAGCCTAGTACGCGAGTTATCCAGTAAAGGTAGCCTGAAGAATCTCGGAATCATATCATACAATTGGCAGCAAAATATTGATATCTCTGACGCTGTCATTGAAATGAAACTAAGGGATATATTTACAACATATTCAAAAAACAACTCGATTATTATTGTTATTGATGAGCTAGATAAGCTTGAAGATATGGGCTTTAAGCCGGAAAGTATTGCTTTATTACTCAAGAATCTATTCAATGATACTGGCGTGCATGTTATATTCATCTCAAACGAGCCGACAATAAATCGTGTTCAACAAAAAATAAAACAAGAACCGTTTTGTGCGGAACATACATTGTTTAGAGATATAATTCTCCTAAATCACCTACATCCATCTGAAATGGTCAATATTATCAATGAGGAAATCCAGAATTTGTCTAAGGTAGACAAGAGACAAGCAATTGCTTCTACGAGCCTAATATCGCAGCTAATGCCTTATAATATTTCCCTCTTACGGCAAAAGCTTGGCATTGATGGCAAGAATATTCTTTCTAAATTACAAAAAGAGCTCGGGGATTATCGGTACCTCTATGAGTCAACGATTCATCTGTTTATAAACCATCTATATGAAAAATATTCCAAAAACTACGATCAATACCATAACCGCATACTATATAAGGCCTTGACCGAAGCAAGCAACAACCTATTTAATCGTGAAATACGCTACATTAATTGGGAATTTATTGATTCAATATTCTATACTTCAAATATATTTATAGATTCGCATGATGAACTCATGGTGAAAAATAAAGGGGAATATGAAGGTCGAATAGAAGACTGGCCAGATATTTGTATTCAACTTCAAACCCTTAATGATCACGAGCAGAAACATATACTAAATGCCGTCGAAGAGTTAGTGGCGGTGCTTGATAGAGCCGGCTACTTGGATATGGAATTTGATTCGGAGTATTCAACGATACTGAAATTTAAGACTTTTATGGGTGATGAGTTCACTACAGGTAATATTAAGGATAATATAGATGATTACCTTAGTCCAACCGATGAAGAAAAATATATAGTAGAGAGACTTAACGCAATAGATTCTCTATGCAAAATACTTATAGGCAGTTCTGTATTCGCAAATCTTCTCTATATACCAGTTAATGAGGCGACTAGTTATGATAAAAAAATCCAAACAC
>ERZ773065.60-NODE-60-length-72681-cov-6.034340_pt1 | contig 72681 bp, 65 predicted proteins | sample MGYA00580623_ERZ773065 | MGnify/ENA primary metagenome ERZ773065 (study PRJEB29015, sample SAMEA2738017) | human oral metagenome | biome: human oral; feature: human-associated habitat; material: dental | place: China | collected 2047 ... | reverse complement strand
TTCTTTGCTGACTTTCTTTGGCGAGGCAAAGAAAGTCAGCGGGGTGCGCTGCCGCACAGCGCAACGGCATCAAGAGGAGTTCCGTGGGTGGAAGTCAGCGCGCAGGCTTTGGCAATTCCTATATTTACAGTGTCTCAAGGCGCCTGCCCGCTAGTCCTTGTATTTAGGGCATTTCCGAGGGGGATGCCCTGAACCCCTTATAAACAGGGCATCTCCGGGCATCCTGCCCGTAAGCCCTTTATCCACGCGGGTTTCAGAGGCGCTTACCCGGAAATGCCTTATTCACATGGGCGCCGGCGGAGGGGCTGCGCGGCGGCGAGTTAACGGCTTGTCGGGCGGCGGGCAAAGGTTCACAATGCTGCGCCCATGAAACCCATTTATGTCGATGCGCGCGGCATCACGCTGCCAATGGGCTGCGTGAAAACCGTGAGGACGGCGGGTGCGGCGAGGGAATATTCCGGCGGTTTGTGCCGCGCCCATGCCTGTGCGGGCGATGCCGCAGAGATGCCCGTCCGGCGCGGGCTTCCGGCAGGCTGCGTGTGTGCGGGCGAGCAGTGCGGCGATGGCGGCATGCGGATATTCATGGCCGCGGCGCAGGCGGCCCGGGAGCCGGCATCATGAGCGGCGAACGCGTTAAATCATCCGAAACTGCCGCGGGCGCAAGTGATGGCGCAAGCGGCGCCTCGTTGTCACGGCGGGTCATTCTGGCGACGCAGCTCGTTTTCAATATCGGTTTTTATGCCGTCGTGCCGTTTCTTGCCGTGCACATGGCCGACGATCTGGCGCTGTCGAGCCAGCTGATCGGCGTGGTGCTGGGGGTGCGCACTTTTTGCCAGCAGGGATTATTTTTTATCGGTGGTCTGCTGGCCGAACGCCTCGGCAGCCGCTGGCTGCTGCTGGCGGGGTGTGCGGTGCGCTTCTGTGGTTATGCGGCGTTCGCGTTTTCCGCTTCTTTTAGCGGGATGCTGCTCGGCGCGTGCCTCACCGGGGCGGGCGGCGCGATGTTCTCGCCCTGTCTGGAAGCGCTGGCCGCTGAGGCGGAGCGGCAAACGCCGGCGGCGCTGCGCCAGCATGGCATCTTTGCGCTTTTTGCCGTCTGCGGCGAAGTCGGCGCGGTGGCTGGCCCCTTGCTCGGCAGTGCCTTGAGCGGCTTTGGTTTTCGTGTCATGGCGCTGGCCTGCGCCATGCTTTTCCTGATCATGATGGGGGTTCTCTACCGTTCCATTCCGGCCAACATGGCGCTGCCGGAGCGCCCGGTGGGCTGGCGCGGGGTCATGGGCAACGCGCCGTTCCTGCGCTTTATCCTTTGCTACAGCGCCTATCTGTTCAGCTATAACCAAATGTATTTTGGCCTGCCGCTTGAATTGGAGCGGGTCGGCGGCGGTGCGCGCGAAATGGCCGGGCTGTTCATGCTGGCCTCGGTCATGGTCATCGTCATGCAGATGCCGCTGGCCGGCTGGTGCCGCAAGCAGCCGCCCAGATTGCCGCTCGTCGCCGGTTTTTCGCTGTTTGCCGTGGCGTTTGCGTGCGTTGCCCTGGCGGCGCTATCGCCGCCATTCAATCCCGCAGATGCAGGCTGGCTGCGCTTTGCGCCCATCACGGCGATGGTGATTCTGCTCACCCTGGGGCAGATGCTCGCCGTGCCGACGGCGATGTCGCTGGTTCCCGGTTACGCGGGGCAGGGCGCATTGCCGGCGTATTACGGCGCGCTGGCTTCGGCCGGCGGCTGCGCCGTGCTGCTCGGCAATGTCCTGCTTGGGCGGATGTTCGATCTGGCGGGGGCTTCAGGCGCGGGGATCAAGCTGGCCGTGGCAGCGGGCGGCGGGGATATCGGGCATGCCGGTCGTTATGCGCTGGCCTGGGGCGTGGCGGCGCTGTGGCCGGCGCTGGCCGCCGCCGGTTTTGCCGGCCGTTTCTGGAAACCGCCCGCCGTTTGATGTCTGCCGTTTGCCGCCTCGACAAATCGCTGCCCGGTGAGCCGGCGGCGCCGGCGATGCACAAGGCTTCTATTGGGGCTTGTCTTCATCGGCGCTGGGGCATGCCGTACATCGTCTGCGGATTTGGCTGATAAAACCGATAGTTGTCTCATTTATTTTCAGTTATTTTCCCTCTGCGTCCCTCCTGCTAGAAATGGCTTGCCCTGAGAATTATTTTTATATATGCTGCACCCAGCCTTGGCCCCGAAAGGGAAACGCGCCGTCTTCCGTCTTATCTGAGGGATTGACGGCATGCGCAAGGGAATCCAGGCGCGAAATCACGCAGTGATGATGTACCTGTGAACCACAGGTTCATTGACTATTCGGCGCGGTCGTCGCGTAAAAGGAACTGCCCCCGTAACTGTAGACGAGGAGTCGGCTCGACAAAAGCCACTGGATGTTTTATGCGTCCGGGAAGGCAAGAGTCCGGCGATGAATCGTGAGTCAGGACACCTGCCAAGGCTGGACTGGTGTTGTGTGTGTTGTTTATGCCGGTTCATTGCTGGTCGAGTGTTCGGGAAGGAACGCTCTCGTGAATTCTCAGTCGTCCATGCCGCTGGCTATCAGGTCAATGGGGCGGGGCGCGTGGGTTCGGGTTCAGGTTTCTTTCCGGCACAAGAAAATTTCAATCATGGAGAGAAATCATGCGTTTTCAACGAATCATTCCCGCGCTGGCGCTGGCTGCACTGAGTTTTTCCGCTCAGGCCACGACCTACCCCCTGAAACTCGAAAACTGCGGTCAAACCCTGACCTTCGACAAGGCGCCCGCCTCAGTCGTGACCATCGGTCAGGCCGGCACGGAAATGCTTTACGCCCTGGGCTTGGGCGACAAGGTGGTCGGCACCTCGCTCTGGTTCCACGACATCCTGCCGCAGTTCAAGGAAATCAACAGCAAGGTGCCGCGTCTGGCCGACAATGCGCCGAGCTATGAATCGGTTATCGGCAAGCGCCCGAATCTCGTTGTTTCGCAGTTTGAATGGATGGTCGGCAAGGAAGGCGTGGTCGGCACGCGCGAACAGTTCCACAAGCTCGGTATCATGACCTACGCGATGCCTTCCGACTGCGAAGGCAAGGACAACCTGACCGGCGCCGACGGGATGCGCACGAGAGCCTACGATGTGGAATCGCTGTACAAGAGCATCAAGCAACTGGCCGAAATCTTCAATGTCGAGGCCAAAGGCGACGCCCTGATCAAGGAAATTCGTGCGCGTGCGGCCAAGGCGGAAGAAAAGGTGCGCGCCGCCAAGATCAAGGATCTGTCCGCCGCGATGTGGTTCTCCAGTGCTGATATGGAATCCGACCCCTATATGGCCGGCCGCTCCGGCGTGGCGGGCTACATGATGAAAGCGCTCGGCATGCGCAACGTGGTGACTTCCGATGAAGAATGGCCGACCGTGGGTTGGGAAACCATCGCCAAGGCCAACCCCACCGTGTTGATCATCTGCCGCATGGATCGCCGCCGCTTCCCCGCCGACGATTACCAGAAGAAGCTTGAGTTCCTCAAGAAAGACCCGGTGACCAAGCAGATGGACGCCGTCAAGAACAACCGTATCGTCATCGTCGATGCCGATGCGACGCAAGGCTCGATCCGCATGGCTGACGGGCTGGAGCAGATGGCTGAAGGCGCGCTCAAGGTCAAGGGCGCCAAGAAGTAAGCGCAGCCAGTAAGCACAGTCTTGTGCGATAAAAATGCCGGATGGGGGGCGCTGCCTGCAGCGTGCCCGTCCGGTGCATTCAGGAAGTTCATGAATAGCTTTAATAAAAGATTTCGCCAGCAACTGTGGTTCAAGCTGCTGGTTGCCGTCCTGTCGCTGGCGGCGATTGTCGTCGCCATCATTTTCGGGATCGCCGTCGGCGAGACGTCGATTCCGCCCAAGGTGGTTTATGAGGTGTTGAGCAATCATCTGTTCAATACGACATTTCCGGTCGATCCGCTCGATGACGGCATCGTCTGGAATTACCGGTTGACGCGCGCTTTGGTGTCGGCCTGCTGCGGCGCTGGGCTGGCCGTGTCCGGCGTCATTCTGCAATCGCTGCTGCGCAACGCGCTGGCCGAACCTTATCTGCTGGGCATTTCCGCCGGCGCCTCTACAGGCGCGGTGCTGGTGACCATTGTCGGCGTCGGCGGTGGCGCCATTTCAATGACCGTCGGGGCGTTCTTCGGTGCCGTCTTCGCCTTTGCACTGGTGGCGCTGCTGGCGCATGCGGCCGGTGGCGACGGGCTGCGCAACGGCGGACAGATCGTGCTGGCGGGGATCGCCGGCTCGCAGCTATTCAACGCGCTGACTTCGCTGATCATTACCAAATCCGGCAGCGCCGAGCAGGCGCGCGGCATCATGTTCTGGCTGCTCGGCAGCCTGGGCGGCGCGCGCTGGTCGGACGTGTCGGTCGCCTTTCCGACCATCATTGTGGGCGGGGCTATCTGCCTGGTGCTGGCGCGGGCGCTGGACGCTTTCATTTTTGGCACGGAATCGGCTGCCTCGCTGGGGATTCCCGTGCGGCGCGTGCAGATCACCCTGCTGCTGGTGGCAGCGATGATGACTTCGGTGATGGTTTCCATGGTCGGCGCCATCGGTTTTGTCGGGCTGGTCATTCCGCATACGGCGCGCATGATTGTCGGCGTGCGCCATCAGGTGCTTATTCCGGCCAGTATGGTGCTGGGGGCGATTTTCCTGATCGCGTCCGATGTGGCCTCACGCATTCTCATCATGGGCCAGGTGCTGCCGATCGGCGTCATTACCGCCCTGGTTGGCGCGCCGGTATTTGCGGTGATTCTCCTGAAAAGAAGCGGGCGGCGGTCATGACGAAGGAGCAAGTGAAATCTTCCGAAGCGCTGAGTGCACGGCAGGTCGTGCTGGAAGCGCGCAATGTCAGCTGGCGCGTGCGCAGTGCAAGGCTGGTGCAGGACGTGAGCCTGCGCTTGCACGCTGGGGAAATGCTGGGGCTGATCGGCCCCAACGGTTCGGGCAAATCCAGCTTCCTGCGTCTGCTGGCCGGCGTCAATGCGCCGAGCGCGGGCGAGGTCTTTCTCGAAGGTCAGCCGATGCATGCCATTCCCCGGCGCATGGTCGCGCGCCGGCTGGCGCTGGTTTCGCAAATGGCCGACACGGTCGATGCGATCACGGTGCAGGATGCCGTCGAGCTGGGGCGCACTCCCTGGCTGAGCGCCCTGCAAACCTGGTCGCAGCGTGATGATGAGATTGTCTCCAAAGCGCTGGCGCTGGTCGGCATGGAGGAAAAGCGCGAGCAGTACTGGAGCACCCTGTCGGGCGGTGAGCGCCAGCGCACGCACATTGCCCGCTCGTTGGCGCAGCAGCCGAGCATCCTGTTGCTTGACGAACCGACCAACCACCTCGACATCCACCACCAGCTGTCGCTGATGCATTTGATCCGCAGCCTGTCGGAAAGCATGTCCATCGCCGTGGCCATTCACGATCTCAATCATGCGCTGATGTGTGACCGGCTGGCTGTCATGTACAAGGGGCGTCTGGTGCGCATCGATGTACCGGAGAAAGTGCTGGAGCCTGAATTGGTGCGGGAAGTGTTCGAGGTCGATGTCAGCGAGCTGACCGATCCGGCGGACCAGGCGCGCGTGTTGCGTTTCATGCCCTTATAAAGCGGTATTCAGGGCGTTATACGTGCAGAGTGTTTTGTTTTATCTGAAGACAAGGAGAGCGTAATGAAATTCTGGAAACCGGCAAGCCTGCTGATGGCGCTTGTTATTTCGGCCCTGCCGTCAATGCCGGCGTGGGCGGAAACCTATGAGGTGAAGCTGCTCAACCGTAACGAAACGGGGCCGTATCCTTTTGAACCCGAGTTTCTGAAAATCAAGCCGGGCGATAAAGTCACCTTCAAACTCGTGACGACGGGGCATGCGCCCGCATCCATCGAAGCCATGATGCCGGCGGGCGCCAAGCCGTTCAGAACCAAGATCAACCAGGGGATTACCGTCGAGTTCACCGAGAAGGGGCTGTACGGCATCAAGTGCATTCCGCATTTCTCGATGGGCAGCGTCATGATCCTGCAAGTGGGCGATGAGGCGAGCCTGGACGATCTGAAGATCAGTTCGGACGTGCCGCCGATCTCGCAAAAACGCTTCAAGGACATCATCGCGCGCGCAAAAGCGGCGGGGGCAAAGTAACTATTTGATCCGTTCCTTTGCGGAACATCAAAACACATACCACGCTGGGGAGTGAAAATCATGCAGTTCAAACACCATCATCTGGCCCGCCTGGGCGCGGCGTGCGGCATGCTGCTGTGCTGCGCGCCGCTGGCCGGTGCGCAGGAAAAAGCCGCCGCGCCTGCCGGGGAAACGTCGAGCTCATCGTCGGGCTCATTTTTCTCGCCGGTCATCGACGATGCGCACTGGAATATCCTGACGCGCAGCGTGTATTACCGCCGCGATTACCTGAACGGCGCCAAGAGCAACGGCGGCCGCAACGCCTATCTGCCGCGCGCCCGGCGCAGCGATTACGCCGAGGAATGGGGCCTGGGCGTGATGGGCAACCTGGAGACGGGCTACACGCGCGGGCCGGTCGGCTTTGGCGTCGATGCCTTCCTGTACGGCGGGCTGAACCTGATGGGCGACGATTACCGGGTCGGCAAGATTCGCATGCTGCCAGTCGATAAAAACGGTTATGCCCAGGACAACCTGCTCCGCGGCGGCGTCGCGATCAAGGCGAAGATCTCGAAAACCATGCTCCGCTTTGGCGAGCAGCGCATCAAAACGCCGATCTTCAGTTCATCGGATTCGCGTCTGCTGCCGGAATCGATGCGCGGCCTCTACCTCAACAGCAAGGAGTTCAGCACGCTGACCTTCCATGCCGGGCATTTCACCGGTTCGACGGACCGCAACTCGCGCAATACCAACCACGCCCTGACCGTCAACTACCTGAATCCGGCTTTCCGGCGCGGTGATCACTTCGATCTGGCCGGGCTGACCTGGACGGGCGTGCCGGGGTTATCGCTCAGCGCCTTTGCCGGCCGCCTGGCCGATACCTGGGTGACCGGTTATCTCGGTGCGTTCTACAGCATGACGCTGGCCGACAAGTCGAAACTCTCTTTCGATTCGCACCTCTACGTCAGCCGAGATACGGGCAAGGCCTACGCCGGCGATATCCGCAATACCACCGGCAGCATTCTGGCGTCCTACCAGACGGGCGTGCATAAGGTCGGCCTGGGTTACCAGAAGGTAGCCAGCGATACGCCTTTCGATTACGTCACGCGCGGCGCTCTTTGGCTGGGTAATTCCTCGCAGCTTGCCGACTTCAACGCGCCGCACGAACAGTCCTGGCAACTGCGCTACGAGCTGGACGGCAAGGCCTTCAGCCTGCCGGGGTCGAGCCTGGGCGTGGCGTATATACGCGGCTCGGACATCGACGGCACGCGGATGCCGCGGAACAGCGGCTATCGCTGGCTGGGTTACGGCAAGGACGGCAAACACTGGGAACGCGATATCTGGTTCCGCTACACCGTGCAATCGGGAGCGGCCAAGGGGCTGGCGATGCTGGTGCGTTACAACGTCCATCGCGCCAACGACGCGCAGGCCGAGCTGGATACCAACGAGATTCGCCTGGCGGTCGAGTACCCGTTCGGTAAATAAGCCGGAACGGGCGGCAGCCCGCCGCGCGGCCCCTCAGCGCCAGCCCGCGTAAAATGGGCTTCTCCCGACGGGCAGGCCGGAGACCCGCGTAGAATAAGGGCTTCCGGGGTGCCTGCCGGCAAATGCCCGATTGACGCGGGCTCCAGCGCTGCCTGGCCGGAAATGCCCAAAAGACGCGGGCTTGCGGCCGGCCGCTGCAACGGGTTGCCACGGACGTCCAGCCACTGCCGCCCGCTGCCGCACTTACTGGTAGATTCGTACCGGCATTTGTATCGGCAGATGCCGGCGGTGAGGGAGCGCCGGCCGGAGACCTGCGTGGAGGGAACTGCGTGGAATATCGTTGAGTTGAATAGATAAAAAAGCGTGACAAGGAAAAGCGTCACAGGGCGCGCCGCCGCAGACAGTACAAGGCGTACGGCAAGGCGGCGCAACACCGTGACGATTTTTAGATATTCGACGCTAAGGGCTGCCGGGGTGCCTGCCCGCAAACGCCCGATTGGCGCGGGTTCCAGCGCTGCCTGGCCGGAAACGCCCAAAGGACGCGGGTTTGCGGGCAGTCGCTGTAGCCGGTCGATGCCGCCGTTCGGCGCCCGGCATCGAGAAGCATTGATCAATCTGATAGGGAAGCCGGTATGAAGCCGTAAAACCGTTGCCGGCCCGCCCTCGTATCTATCTGTGCCCGGAAATACACCGTTCCGGGGCAAACCTTGCCGACGCTGAAAAAGGGTTGCGTTGAGGGTTGCGTTTTTTGCGTTGCGTACTGCCTCACGAAAGGAATCCATCATGAACATCGCCGTTTTTCGCCGAATACTGCCATGCACCGCTCTTTGCCTTTGCTTTGCCGGTGCGCCGCTTGCACGCGCCGCCGAATCCGGCTCGGATGCCGGCGGTTCCGGGAGTTCCACCAGTTCCGCCACTTCGACCACGTCCACCAAGGCGGCCGTTGCGCCTGACGCTGAATTTGCGCATACCGGCGGGCTGCCCGGTTACGAGGTGATCAAGGCGCCGGCGAACATTGCCAAGCTCCCGCGCGTCAGGCAGAAGCTCGTCGCTCCGCCGAACGTGCCCGAGCACAGTCAGGAATCGCCGGCCGCGCCGCGCCTCGTGCAGGTGGAAATGACCATCGAGGAAAAAGAGATCGAGGTCGAACCGGGCGTCTTCATGTGGGCGTTTACCTTCAACGGTTCCGTGCCCGGCCCGATGATTATCGTGCACGAAGGTGATTACGTCGAACTGACGCTGAAGAATCCGTCGAAAAACCAACTGGTTCACAACATCGACTTCCACGCTTCGACCGGCGCGCTGGGCGCGGGCGACCTGACCTACGTGCAGCCGGGGCAGGAAGTCACGGTGCGCTGGAAGGCGATCAAGCCCGGTGTTTTCATCTACCACTGCGCGCCGGGCAGTCTGATGATCCCTTGGCATGTGACGCATGGCATGAACGGCGCCATCGCCGTGCTGCCCAAAGGCGGACTGAAGGATAAAAACGGCAAAAAAATCCGCTACGACAGGGCGTACTACATCGGCGAGCAGGATTTCTACCTGCCGAAGGATGCGAACGGCAAATACAAGCGCTACGCCAGCCCCGGCGAAGCCATGGAAGACGACTTGGTGGTGATGGAAAAACTGATTCCCACGCATGTCGTCTTTGGCGACCGCAAGGACGCCTACACGGGCGAGAAGGCGCTGACGGCCAAAGTGGGCGAAACCGTCATGTTCTACCACTCGCAGGCGAATCGTCCCTCGTATCCGCACCTGATCGGCGGCCACGGCGAGTACGTGTGGGAACGCGGCAATCTGGCCGATAAACCGGCGCACAATCTGGAAACCTGGACGATCGCCGCCGGTTCCGCCGGCGCGGCGATGTACACTTTCAAGCAGCCGGGCGTTTATGCCTACCTCACCCATAACCTGATCGAAGCGTTCAATCTTGGCGCTGCGGCGCAGGTCAAGGTCGACGGCAAGTGGAACAACGATCTGATGGAGCAGCTCTTCGAGCCGCGCGCATTCAAGGAGTAAGGGCGCGCCCGTTTTTCCGTTGTTTTGCCGTTCGCGCCTCGGGCATGGCCGTTGGATGCGGGCGGCCGGGCGGCGAGACAGGGAAAATGTCGAGCGAGATGTAGAAATGTAGCGCACATACGGCAAGAGGAAGCCGGCGCGGCAGGAATCCGGGTTTATCGGCGGTATTCCGCGTATTCCGGCCTTCCGGCGGTCTTTGAATCTGGCAAGGAGTCGAATATGTCCAAGTATTTATCCGGGCGTTTGTCGCTTTCCGGTTTCCGGCGGCTGTTGTGCCTGTTTTTTCTGTTTTTCCTGTCCCCCAACCTTTTCGCCGCCAGTGCGGCGCGCGGAATGCCGCTCCATTTCGACCTGATTGGCGAAAAAGGGCGCGTCACGCAGGAGAGCTACCCGGGTAAATACCTGCTGCTGGCGATCGGCTACACCAACTGTCCGGACATCTGCCCGACGACGCTGTACGAATACAGCGAAGTGATGCGCGCTATCAAGAATCCGGACGCCATTCAGCCGCTCTTCGTCACCATCGATCCGGTCAGTGACGATATGAAGTATCTCAAGATTTATACCCACCATTTCCATGAACGTATCGAGGGCCTGAGCGGCGAGATGGAGAATCTGCGCGCGCTGACCGATCAGCTCGGCGCAACGTTCGGCTACCGGCTGAACGGCAAGAAGGTCGATAAGCCGACGCCGGGAACAGACTACAACGTCTATCACAGCGGCTTCATTTACCTGATTTCGCCCGAGCGCAAACTGATCGACATCTATGACTACCAGATTGGTCCCGCTGAGCTGACGAAAGCGCTCGATAAAGTTCTGGGCGAACCGGGCGGCCAAACCGGAAAAAGCGCTGCGGATGGTGGCGCGCCGGGGGCATCGGCAAAAAACGCGGCGGCAGCTTCCGTGCCGCGGGATCGACCCGCACAAGCTGCCCAGAATGCCCAGACGGCGCGGCCGGCGGCTGCGGCCTGCCCCTTGCCCGCGGGCTTCTCCGCGGCGAAATCGAATACGGCGTTGAGCGACATTCTGCCGGAGATGAAAACGGGCGCGGAAGCGGAAAAACAGGGCGGCACGCTCGTACTGCTCAACGTCTGGGCGGCCTGGTGCGCGCCTTGCCGGATCGAGTTGCCGGCGCTGGACAAGCTGGCAGCCGCGCACAAAGACATTTCCGTGCAGACGCTCAATCTGGGCGATAAGCCGGCTGATATTGCCGCACTGTTTAGCAAAATGAATATCCGGGCGTTGCCTCAAACCGGCAGCAATGATGCCGGCCTGCTGGCGCGCCTGGGCGCGGTTGGCCTGCCGTTTACCGCCCTGTTCGTCGATGGCCGGCAGATTGCTAGCCGCAACGGCATTCTGGAGAAGACGGAAAGTATCGCCGACTTTGCGCGTTGCCGGGCCGCAGCGCGTTAAGCTGCACGGCTGAATCATGAGCCGACCGTGCTTGCGCCCGTGCCGGTTCCATCGCGAGCTTGGCCGTATGTCCGTTTCGGCGGTGCAAACCCTCCGCATCAATTTTTGTCCGTCCGGAGAAACGGAAGAATTTATGAATGGCGTTCTTAACTGGAGTCCACGAAAGAAAGGAGAAACGATGACACTGAAGATACTAAAAGCCGCCCTGTTGGCTGCCGCTTGCGCACAAACGGCCATGCTGGCGCATGCCGCTGAACCCGCCATTGCGGCGCATACCGAGCTGAAGGATTGCGTCATTCAGGAAGTGCTGCCGGGCAAAAATATGACCGGCGCGTTCGTCCGCTTCGTCCATCACGGCGCGCCGGTGGAACTGGTGCGTGTTGAAATGCCCAGCGTCAGCCCGCGTATCGAGCTGCATAGCATGAAGATGAAGGACGGCGTGATGGAAATGGCCCGCATGACCGACCTGAAGCTGAGCGAAGGCGAGCGCCGGTTCAGGAAGGGAGGCGACCACGTCATGCTCTTTGACATCGCCCAAAATCCTGCCATCGGCAGTACGCATACGATGACCGTTTATTTCAGCGACAACACCCAGGCCCATTGCCAGGCGGTGGTGAAGTCCGTGCGCGAGGTCATGAAAGACGCCGGCATCGATGCTGCCCCGGCGCATGACCATAATCATGACCACGGGCATAAACATTAAGACATTAAGCGGCGTTCGCTGGCCTGACGGGTGCGGGTTTGCGAAGGGGTGCCCGGAAGCCCTTGTAAACAGGGCATTTCAGAGGACCTGCCCGGAGATGCCCGCTCCATAAGGGGCTGCGGGCACCCCCGCTGAGATGCCCACCCCATAAGGGGTACCGGGCAGCCTGATTGCAGGCGTGCGTAAGCGTTGTGGTTGAAAGGATGAAAATGAAGCGGCGGAAATTTCTTTTATCAGCGACCGGCGCGCTGCTGGCGCTGCCCGGTGCGCGCGCATTTGGCGTGCCGGGCTGGGCGGATATCGACAGCGTCAAGCTCAAACCCGGACAGGTGGCGTTGAACGAGTCGCCGACCCGCTACGCTTTTGTCGCCGACAAATTCTCCAATTTCATTAGCATCGTCGATATTGTCAGCGGCGATTACATCGAGACGCTGGATTTAGGCTTCCGCCCGCAGGTTTTTGAAATGGCACGCGACGATGCCATGATGGCCATCGGTTCGCCGGAAGTGTCCGGCATCTGCTTCTTCAATCTGACGACGCGCGAAAGGCGCTTCCTGCGGCTGCCGGCGCCGGTCTACCAGATTTTCTTCGTGCCGCAGTCGAAGCTGGTGGCCGTCGGCCTGCGCGACCGCGTCGGCATGATCGACTATGAGTCGTTTTCCGTCCGTATTTTTTCGCGGCGTTTCGATTCGCCGCAGCGCCAGACTGTGCTCGACACCTTTTATTCTCTGCTCTTCAGCTCGTTCAGCCGCACGTTCTGGATTCTCGACGAGGAGCGCCCGCGCATCTTTCGGCGCCACTTCGATCAGGCGGCGAGGAACCTTGATGCCGCCGAAGATGTAAAAAATGCAAAAAGCGGGCAGGCAAAAAAAGCGGCAACAAAACCGCTGTGGAAAGAAATCGACTTCTCGCGTCGCATCAAAAGCCGCGCCGGCTTCGGCATCGGCATCGCCAGCCCGGAAGACCATCTGCTCGCGCTGACCGTAGACGACGGATCGGAAGGGCTGATCTATTTCCCGGAAACGGACACGCTGCGCTCCACCGGCCCCATGCGCACCGTCGGCACGACCAACGAGCCGATGATCCGCCCCTATATCGACGCCAACACGCAGCGCGTGATTTTTGCCGACGTGGAAGGCAATGTCGCGCTTTTCGACCTGACACGCGACGCCGCCAAGCCGCAGCGCTTTCGCGTTGATTTTTCGCCCCGCGTCATTCGCAGCGGCTGGCTGGAGAGCACGTGGCTGCTGGGCGGCGACAAGGCGTTGCTGTTCCAGTCGTTCGACGACCCGGACGATCGCAAGCTATTCCGCTTTCGGGCGCAGGTCGTGGATATGTGGGTGACGGGGGACAGCAAGACCGCGCTGGTGACGATCGACGAGCAGTTGCCGCAGATTTTTCGCTACGACATTCATACGCGCGAAATGCTCGCGCCGGTGCGGGTGCCGCGCATCATCATGGCTGGCAGCATCCGCATGGGTAGCAATAACAGCCTGTGCTACTGAGGGAATGCATCGTGGCGGACGGTAGGATGAGCGCTGGGCACGCCGTGATGGCGGAAAGTTCGCCGATACGGCGGGTTTATTGCAGATTGGCCGGCGGCGCAACGCCGTTACGATTTTTTAGATGTTTAACGATAGATGCAGCCATCCGCGGAAGGTTTGCCTCACCGCGCAAGGCGGTATACGCTTAGCGCATTAATACGGCCATGACGGCCTGATTACGATGGAATCGATTATGAAAACTGACTGGACCGTTTGGGCGAAAAAAATATGCCGGCTGGCTTTTTCCCTGTGTTTCTGCGTGTGTACGTATGCCGTGGCGGCGGAGTCGGCGGAAACCTCGGATTTTTCACGCGCCGCCGTGCCCGAACCGCTCAAAACCTGGGTGCCGTGGGCGCTTGATGAGGTTCCCGATGCCGCCTGCCCGCATCTCTTCAACCGGGATGCGCCGCGGCAATGCGTCTGGCCAGGCGTACTTGAACTGAAGGCGGACAGCCGGGGCGCCGCCTTTGCCCAGTACTGGCGCGTCTATCGCCCCACCTGGGTCGAACTGCCCGGCGAGACGCGGTATTGGCCGCAGGACGTGCAGGTTGACGGCAAGCCGGCGGTCGTGATCGGCCGCGGCGGCGTGCCTTCGGTGCGCCTGGAGGAAGGCAGCCACCGCCTCAGCGGCCGTTTTGCCTGGCGGGCGTTGCCTGAGTCGCTCGCCTTGCCGGCGCGTGCGGCGCTGCTGCATCTGGAAGTGGATGGCAAGATTGTTGCCCGGCCGGTGCGCGACGAGGACAACCAGCTCCGCCTGCAAGGCCGCAGCGAACGCGAAGCGGGCGACGAAGCGCAGATTCACGTTTATCGCAAACTGGCCGACGGGGTTCCCGTCACCGTCGAAACGCGTATCCGGCTGGATGTTTCCGGCAAGGCGCGCGAGCTGACGCTTGGCCGCATCCTGTTGCCCGGCGCGTTGCCGCAGGATTTGCGCTCGCCCTTGCCGGCGGCGCTGACGCAAGCGGGCGGCCTGCGCGTGCAGGCGCGCGCGGGCCGTTGGGACATTACGCTGATCGCGCGCTATCCGGGCGCGGTCAAGGCGCTGACGCTGGCCGGCGAGGGCGGCGAAGAAAAGATTGCTGGCAAGGCTGATACAGCGGATAAGCGCGACAATGAGCAAAGCGAACACGGCGGACAAAACGAACAAGAGAACGGGCCGGGTGAGCCGCCGGCCGATGCGGTAAAAAATACGGAAAGTACGGAAAATGCGGAAGCCACCTCGACGGGCGAGGCGCCGCTGTTGGCCGACGAGGAGGCCTGGGTCTTCCAGGCCGATCCGTCGATTCGCAGCGCAACGGTCGAAGGCGTCGCTTCCGTCGATCCGCAGCAGACCGATCTGCCCATGGAATGGCGGCGTCTGCCCAGTTATCTGATGCGCCCCGGCGAAACGTTGACGCTTAAGGAAATCCGTCGCGGCGACAGCGACCCCGCGCCGGATCGCCTGAGCTTCGAACGTCAGGCATGGTTGAGTTTCGACGGCGGTACGCTGACCGTCAGCGACCGTCTGTCCGGGGAAATCGGCCGCGCCCGGCGGCTGGAGGTTGCCGCGCCGGCCAAGCTGGGCCGCGTCGATATCGACGGTGAGGCGCAATTGATTACGCGCAGCGGCGAGGCGGAAGACACGGCGGGCGTCGAGGTCAAACGCGGCCGGCTGACCATGAGCGCCGACAGCGAAATTTCCGGCGCGCCGCACCGCTTTAGCGCTATCGGCTGGCAGCACGACGCCGAGCGTCTGAACATGACGCTGAACCTGCCCGCCGGCTGGCGGCTGCTGCACGCATCGGGCGTGGATCGCGCCGGCGGCGCCTGGCTGGCGCAATGGAATCTGCTTGATTTCTTCCTGGTCATGCTGACTGCGCTGGCGGCCGGCCGCCTTTGGGGCGTGGGCTGGGGCGCCGTGGCGCTGCTGGCTATGATGCTGGTCTATCAGGAAGCGGATGCGCCGACCTGGGACTGGCTGCTTCTGATCGCCGCCGTGGCGCTGTATCGCGTGCTGCCGGAAGGGCGCATGAAACGCGGCATGCATTTCATCCGTTGCGCCGGTGCATTGCTGCTGACGCTGCATCTGCTCTCCTTTGCCGTGGATCAGGTGCGGATGGCGCTCTACCCTGTGCTGGAAGGCGAGGGTTTGCGCACGGTGCAGGCCGGAACGGCGCAGCCGTACTCCCGCAATGAAATGGACGCCCTGCGGGAGGATGAGGATGCCGCCGTTCAGGAAGAAGCCATAGATGCGCGCGAAGCCCCGCAGGTGATGGCGATGCCCGCGCCGGAGGCGGTCCAGTTAGAGAAAGTGCCAGCCAAAATGGCTGCCGCGCCGCGCCATGCCGCTTCTTCCAGCAGCATGGCCGCCAAGAGTGCGATGCGCGCCCGTCAGCGCGAAACCCCGATGCAGGCGGCCAAACGCAATATCTACCAAATTGCCGACCCGGACGCCAAGGTGCAAACCGGTAACGGCTTGCCCAACTGGCGCTGGAATGTACACTCGCTGACGTGGAATGGCCCCGTTGCCCAGGATCAGATGCTCGATCTCTGGCTGCTTTCGCCGCTGGCCAACAAACTGCTCGTCGTTTTGCGCCTGGCGCTGCTGGCCGGTCTGCTGGCGCGCATTCTCGACCTGGTGCCGCGCGCTGCCGGAAAAACGGGCGGTATGGGTGGTCCGGGTGGCGGCCGGTCTTGGGGCTGGCTGGGCGGCTTCGCGCGGAAAGAAGGCGCGCCGCCTGCGGCGCAGTATGCACACTCCGGGCGCGCTCAGCCCGCCGTACTGCTGGTCGTGCTTGGCCTCCTGCTGACCGCCGGACTGAGCGGGCCCGTGTGGGCGGAACTGCCGAACAAGGCGCTGCTCGACGCCTTGCGTGAAAAACTCACGCGCCCGGCCGAATGCCTGCCGGAATGCGCCGATATTTCTCGCCTTTCTGTTCATCTGGCGGATGGCAGCCTGCGTCTGATCCTCGATGTCGAGGCAGTGAGCGACGTGGCGCTGCCGCTGCCGGGCGGCGTCAAGCAATGGCTGGCGAGTGAGGCGCGCATCGACGGCAAACCGGCTTACGTCTATACCGAAAACGAAAATGCCTGGCTGCTGGCGCCGGCAGGGCGTTCGCGCGTCGAACTGTTTGGGGTTCTGCCGGCCGCCGATGTCGTGCAGTTGCCTTTGCCGCTGCGGCCGCGCCGCGTCGAAGTACAGGCTGACGGCTGGGAGGTGGCCGGCATATCCGAAGAATCCGGTGTTGCCGATACGCTCCAGTTCTCCCGCCGCGCCGAAAAAGACAGTGCGGCCGATGCCGCCCGGGCGGCGCGGGGCAGGCAGGAAGCGCAGAACGCGCAGGATGCCGCCGTGCTGCCGCCGTTCCTGCGCGTCGAACGACGCTTGTTTTTCGATCTGAACTGGCGCGTGGAGACGACCGTGCGCCGCGTTTCGCCGCCCGGTGCGCCGGTGGTCGTGCAGGTGCCGCTGCTACCGGGCGAGTCGGTGACGACGGCGGGTATCGTCGTTAAAGAGGGGCAGGCACAGGTTAACCTGGCACCGCAGGCGACCAGTGTCGGCTGGGTATCGACCCTGGCGCCGCACGATGCGCTGACGCTGACGGCGCCTGAAACCGACGCCTGGGTTGAAAGCTGGATGATGAGCGCTTCACCGCTCTGGCACGTCGACGCCCAGGGTTTTCCGCCGGTGGCGCTGGGCACGGACGCGCAGGATGCCGACCTGAGTTTCCGACCCTGGCCGGGCGAGACCTTGCGGCTGTCGATCACGCGGCCGCAACCGGCGCCGGGACGGACGCTGACCATCGACACTTCGGCGCTGGCGGTGACGGCCGGCGCGCGTTCGAGCGATTATTACCTGAGCCTCTCACTGCGTAGCAGCCGCGGCGCCGATCACACGCTTACCTTGCCGGAAGGCGCGGTATTGCAGCGCGTCGCCATCGACGGCAAGACACAGCCGATTCGCCTGGATGGCCAGCGTTTGACGCTGCCGCTTGCGCCCGGCAAACAGGGCGTCGAAATCCTCTGGCGCGCCGAGCAGGACATGGCGCTGCGCTACGCAACACAGCGCGTCGATCTCGGCCAGGACAGCGTCAATCACCGCGTGCAGCTGCAATTGCCGCGTGACCGCTGGTTGTTGCTGGCTGTCGGGCCGGGCATCGGGCCGGCCATTCTGTTCTGGGGCAAGCTGCTGGTGCTGCTGGTCGCCGCTGTGCTGATCGGCCGTTTCAGCGCCCGCGACGCAAGCTGGCCGCTGCGCAGGACGTGGCAGTGGCTGCTGCTGGCGCTTGGTCTGACGCAGGCGTCGTGGTGGTCGGCGCTGATTGTCATCGGCTGGTTCGCCGTATTCGGCTGGCGCGCGCGCCAGAGCGCCGCCGTGCCGCTCAATCCGGCGATTCCCACGGCTGCCGGGGAAAGCGAAGCGGCCAAATGGCAGGCGCGGATGTCGTCCAGGCTGTCGCACTGGCCGTTCAACCTGCGCCAACTCGGATTGGCATTGCTGACCCTGGTCATGCTGTCCGCGCTGTTTTCCATTGTCGAAAGCGGTCTGCTCGGTTATCCGGACATGCAGGTCGTCGGCAATGGATCGCACGCCTTCCGGCTCAACTGGTATCTCGACCGCGCCGAAGCGACGCCCCCCGGCGTCTGGGTGGTGACGCTGCCGATCCTGGTCTATCGCGGGCTGATGCTGCTCTGGGCGCTCTGGCTGGCGTGGTCGCTGCTTGACTGGCTGAAATGGGGCTGGAACGCCTTCTCTGCTGGCGGCTTGTGGCGGCGCAGGTCGAGGGTTCAGGCGTGAGCACAATGTCGGGAAAAGCGCCGGCCGGGCGGCGGCGCGGGCGGAACGCCATAGCGTCCCTGGCGGGCGTAGCGTGCGCATTGCGCTGCGCGTGTCGTGAGATATGCGAGATACGTGAGGGACGCGAGATACGTGAGAGACGTGGAATACACGCGGTACGGCGCACCCCGTTCCTTTTCTGCGCTTCTTCCGCAGGCAGGTTGCGCTGTCCGTGCGTTTTGCGCCGCGTGTTTCATTCCGTCTGCGCCGTGTTGCCCTCGAATGCTGTACCCGTTGGCGCCTTGGCGGCCTATGCGGAATATCCGCCGGATCCGTCGTTCGCGTTCATTCGCGCCGATCGGCAATCCCACACAATCCCACAACCGGCGCTGCTGCGCACAGGCCGGAGGGCGCGTGTGATGTGTTAAACCAAAGAGGAGTCTGCCATGAGTCTGTCTGCCGAAACTACCGCCACCCTGCGTGACATCGGCCTGCGCCTGCGTGCGCTGCGGCGCGTTCTGTTCATCACCGGCGCCGGGATTTCCGCCGACTCCGGGTTACCGACCTATCGCGGCGTCGGCGGGCTGTATAACGACGAGGCGACCGAGGACGGCATGGCCATCGAGGAGGCGCTGTCCGGCGCCTGCTTTGCCGCGCGGCCGGACATTACCTGGAAGTATCTGGCGCAGATCGAGCACAATTGCCGCCAGGCCGCGCCAAACGCCGCGCACCGTGCCATTGCCGCGCTCGATGACAGCCATGAGGTCGTCGTGCTGACGCAGAATATCGACGGGCTGCACAGCCAGGCGGGCAGCCGCAATCTGATCGAAATCCACGGCACGCTGGCCGAGCGCTACTGCACGCAGTGCGGCGCTGCGGCGGATACTGCCGATGCTGCAATACCGCCGCGCTGTCACCAATGCGGCGGCATCGTCCGCCCCAATGTCGTGCTGTTCGGCGAAATGCTGCCGGAGCGCGCGATCAGCCGCCTTTACCGCGAACTGGATACCGGCTTCGATATGGTGTTCGTCATCGGTACGACGGCGGTTTTTCCCTACATTGCCGAGCCGGTTCTGCGGGCCGTGCAGCGCGGCGCACCGACGGTCGAGATCAATCCCGCGCATACTTTCCTGAGCAACCGGGTCTCATGGCATGTCGCTGCCGGTGCGGCGGAAGCGATGGCGGCGATCTACGAAGCCTGCCGGCAGACGCATTGAGATAGCGGCTGTCTTTGCCAGAATACTGTGTTGGCCTCGCCTTGCCGTACGACTTGTACTGTCTGGCTCGCCGCCTTGTTTTTTGGCAAAGTCGAGCCGCTATTAAGCTTTCGGGGTACTTCTATGAAACCCTCGTGGATAAAGCATTTCAGAGACCCCCTCTCTGAAACCCGCGTGGATAGGGCGTTTCCGGGCAGGTGCTCTGAGATGCCCTGTTTATAAGGATCCCGGATACCCGCTTCGGAGATGCCCGAAATACGCTGGCTTTGGACGATGCCTGCAATACCTTCTATACTGGCGGCTGGCCGCTCAGGCAACGCCAGGTATGGCAAAGAATGTCATTCCGGGCTGATGTGTTTTGGCCTTTATTGTTTATTTCACAGGGATTCGCACTATGGGTATTCGCGTCACGTATTACCAATCCAGCGATCAGAAACTGAAGGCGTACATAAACGAAAGAAACGTCTGATGAACAAGAAGACGGCGAGAGACGCGAATGCGACGTTGATAAATCCTGGGATGTGCTGCATTTTGTCCTCATGGGGAAATCAGCCACGTATCCCATCCAGGGGGATTGTTTGAGCGAAGCCATCGTCGGCCAACATACGATTTTTGGTGAGCCGGATGACATATATGTGGCGGGCACCTATTCCGGGCATGTGTGTGAGATTGCCAAAGCGCTGCAAGAAGTTGATTTTGGTAAATGCCCGGAAAAATTTGCGCTGCGCGATTTTTATCGTGAGATGGTGGAAAAAGGCTGTGCCATGATCATGTCGAGGAGTTGAGTTTTTTGGTAAGAGCAGGTAATGGGCAACTTTCAGGACGCAGCGCGTTACGAGCGCTACATGGGCGGCTGGAGCCGCGCCGCCGGGGCAGCATTCCTCGACTGGCTGGCGCTGCCGGCCGGGCAAAGCTGGCTTGACGTGGGCTGCGGCGGCGGGGCGTTTGGCGTACAAATCCTGCAACACGCCGCCCCCGCCACCCTGCACGGCATCGACATTTCCGCCGCGCAACTCGCCTACGCCCGCGCGCAGCTGCCGGCGCACGTCGTCCTGCAACAAGGCGACGCCGCCGCGCTTTCCTTCGACGCCGATACATTTGATGCCGTCGTTATGCCACTCGTCATCGTCTTTGTGCCCGACCCCGCCCGCGCCGTCGCTGAAATGGCGCGCGTCTGCAAACCCGGCGGCACCGTCGCCACCTACATCTGGGATCTGCCGCAGGGCTTCCCCTACGCTCCCGCCTTTGCGCTCCTGCATGAACACGGCGTACTGCCGCAGCGCGACGCCAGCGACGACATCACGCAACTGCCGCGGCTGCACGCCTTATGGGAACAGGCGGGGCTGACCGACATCGCCACGCGCGCCTTCCACGTCGCCTATTGCTTTCCCGACTTTGCCGCCTACTGGCAAGCGCTGGCGGACAGCGCCAGCATCGGCGAAGCATTCGCCGCCCTGCCGCCGGAAACGCGCCAAAGCGTGCAGCAGGCCTTGCGCCGCAGCCTGCCGATTGCTGCCGACGGCAGCATCACCTGCCACGCGCGCGCCCACGCCGTCAAAGGCCGGCGCGTGTGATAGCGGCGAATACCGCATTGACCTTAATAGCGGCTTCCTTTGCCAAAATACTGCGTTGCTGTGTTGGCCTTGCCATACTGCTTGTACTGTCAGCGGCTCGCCGCCTTGTCTTTTGGCAAAGTCGGGCCGCTATGCAAGAGTATTCGAAATACCCCATCTGAAACCCGCGTGGATAAAGGACTTCCGGGCATCCCTTTACTTGTCCTCTCACCAAACCCCTCCCCCACAGGGCGAGGGGCTTTTAGGTGCTCCGAAACCCGCGAAGATAGGGCATCTCAGAGCACCCGTCCGGAGATGCCCTGTTTACAAGGGTTTCAGGATACCCCTCCGGAAATGCCCTAAATACACGGGCTTCCGGCCGGTTATCAAGCGCCTCGTTTTAGAAGTCCGCAGAAACTTCGAGGGCGCCGTGCGCCAGGTGCGTGGTGTCGGCCCAGCGGATGATGTGCCAGGCACTGGGAGAAATGTCCAGCCAGCAGATGCCGGTGTTCGGGATGGGAAAATCGCGCGCCTTTTCCAGCGGAATGCCGTTGGCGCGACGATAGACGAGGTCGAGCGTGCCGCCATGCGTAACGGTGACGACGGTTTCTCCCGCATGCTTTGCGGCCAGTGCGTCGATGCAGTCGTAGATGCGCTGCTGGTGCTGGCGCAGGCTTTCGCCGCCGGGCAGTACGTAATCCGGTAGGCGCTCGCGCAAAGCGCGCGCATCTTCGGGATAGATCGCCGCCACGTCTTTGCGCACCATGCCTTCGCAGCGCCCGTAGTTGCGTTCGCGCAGGGCAATGAGGCGCGTGGGCGTCAGCCCCAGCGCCGCCGCAATCGGCTGCGCCGTCTGCCAGGCGCGTTGTAGGTCGCTGCTGTAAATGGCATCGGCGCGCAGGCCGGTGAACTGGCGGGCAGCCTGTTCCGCCTGGGCGCGTCCGCAGGCATTTAGCGGCAGATCCTTGTGCCCCTGCATCCGCTGCTCGGCGTTCCAGTCGGTTTCGCCGTGGCGGACGAGACACAGGCGCATCGGCGGGGTTGCGGCTGGGTGGGCGGCGGGCGGTGTGGTCAGCGGGTTCATCGGGCTCCTTGATAGGCGTCATTTGGTGTGCGGGGGCTGTGGTGTCGCGGCGGCGTAGCGTTTCATTCAGACTGCGGCATGGCGGCGCTGAATGACAGCATAACGCACCCGACGAAGCTTGTCTTGCCCGACGGCGGGGGCATAAAAGACAGCGCGAGAGGCATGAAAAAGCGCGCAAAAGGCAGCGCGGGCAGGCGTTTTCAGAACGATGCCGAAAGGGATGGGAAGCATCCGCTGGCGCGGCGGCAGGGCGGCCGCAAGCGTCAAGATAAGACAAATACAAGGCAAATACACGGCAAGACAATTGGGCTGCTAGGCGCCGTGCCGCCGGCATGCGGCTTCTGCGATATCCGTCACTGCAAGGAATCCGGCCTGCCGGGCAGGGTCAGCCAGCACTTATGAGAAATCGGGAGGCTGATCGCTTCGACTATACTGGCGCCGTTGCCGCCATTCATGTCTTTGGGGAGATCAGCCATGCCGGAAATTTTGCCGTTATCCATCGCTGCCGACGAATTGGCGCGCTTTCGCGCCAGTGCGCCGCTCGTCCATATATTGACCAACGAGGTCGTTCAGGAAATCAGCGCCAACGTGCTGCTGGCGGCCGGCGCCTCGCCGGCGATGATCGTCGCGGAGGAGGAAGTCGCCGCATTTGCCGCGCACGCCGGCGCGCTGCTGATTAACGTCGGCACGCTCTATCCGGCGCGGCTGTCCGCGATGCGCCTGGCCGTTGCGGCGGCCGTTCAGGCCGATGTGCCGTGGACGCTCGATCCAGTGGCGGTCGGTGCGCTGGCGTACCGCACGCAGTTTTGCCGAGAATTGCTGGCCAGCCGGCCGGCGGCGATTCGCGGCAACGCTTCGGAAATCCTTGCGCTTGCCTGCGAAATAGATGGCGCTGATAGTGCGGACGGCACGGGCGGGCGCGGCGTCGATACCCTCGCTCGCTCGGAAGCGGCAATCGACGCCGCACGGCAGCTGGCGCGGACGAGTGGTGCCATCGTCGCCGTCACCGGGCAGACGGATTACATCACCGACGGCGAAACCGTCTGGGCGACGCCGTGGGGCCATCCGCTGATGACGCGCGTAGTCGGCACCGGCTGTGCGCTCTCGGCCCTGGTGGCCGCCCTGACGGCCGGTGCGCACAGCCGCACGAGCCGCCTCAATGCCGTCGCCGCCGCCTGCGCCATCGCCGGGCTGTGTGGCGAATGGGCGGCAGCGGAAAGCGACGGCCCCGGCTCGTTGAAGGGCGCTTTTCTCGATGCGCTGTACCGCCTCGATCCGGAAGCCCTGCGGGGGCGGGCGACATGAAAAAACTCGATCTTTCGCTCTATCTGGTCTTGGACCCCGATCTGTGCGGCAGCCCGGACGGCATGGTGCAAACCGCGCGGTTGGCGGCGGAAAATGGCGCGACAGTCGTGCAGTTGCGAGCGCCGCACTGGAAGAAGAAGCAGTGGCTGGAAACGGCGCGCAAACTCAAGGCGGCGCTCTCGCCGCTCGGTGTGCCGCTGATTGTTAATGATCAGGTCGACGTGGCGCTGGCGGCTGACGCCGATGGCGTGCATGTCGGCCAGGATGATCTGCCGGCAGCGGACGTGCGCCGTCTGATCGGGCCGGACAAACTGTTAGGCGTCTCGGTCTCGGATTTTTCCGAGCTGGCCGCTGTGCCGGCCACGGGCGTGGATTATCTTGGCGTCGGGCCGGTGTTTCCGACCGGCACCAAGCCGGATGCAGGCGCAGTGCTGGGCATCGCCGGTTTTGGCGAACTGGCGGCGGCCACGGCCCTGCCGGTCGTGGCGATCGGCGGCATCCGTTCGGTGCATTGCGGCGAACTCCTTGCCGCAGGTGCGCGCGGCGTCGCCGTCGTTTCGGCCATCTGCGGCCAGCCCGATCCGGCGCAGGCCAGCGCCGCACTGTCCGCTGCACTGAAAACTGCGCTGGCTGCATGCAGGTTAAATGCAGGTTAATAAGGGATGCCCGGAGACCCTTGTAAACAGGGCATCTCAGAGGGGTGTGCCCGCCAGCCCTTTATTTATCAGGGTTTCCGGGTAGGGTGCCCGGAAATGCCCTATCCACGCGGGTTTCAGAGGGGGTGCCTGGAAACGCCCTGTTGACGCCGTTTGCCGGAAGCCTGATGCGCGCCCATCGTCGCCCGCCCGATGCCGTGGCCGATTGAGCGCGTGAACCGCATGGCGCCTTGCCGGCCCATGACTTGCGTTTAAATTAAACCGCCAGCCGCGCCAGTTGCGCGGCGGCGCCGGCGTGGTGGCGTTCAAGCGCTTGAATACACGGGGCAAAGCGTGCGCTTAAACGCTCGTCCGCCTGCAATTGCGCCAGCCACTGCCGCGCCAGATCAAGCGCTTGTCGCCACTGCGCAGGGGGGATGTCGGCACGCAGGGTCAGCGCGGGCAAGGCAGCGGGCAATCCGCCGCCGCTGGTGGGCGCAAACGCCATCGCCGTCATGTCATACACCGGTGCGAGGCGGTAGGGAGGCGCGCCATCATCGATAAAAGAAAGATTACCGCCGTGCATATCGCTGTTGCCAATCAGCGTGCCAAATGCCCACAGCAACGCGGCGCGTTCGGCCGCTGCCGGCGTAATCACGCCCTGTTGCGCCAGCGCGCGCGTAACTCCCACCCAGCCTTCCGATGCGTTGCCGGTAAATTGCAAATCCAGCGCAGTGAGCGAATGCAGCCCCACGCGCCCCGTTGCGCCGACGCGGTCAAAGCGCGTGCTTTCCAGAAAGCGCTGTGCGGCGCTATCGATAATCGCGCTTGCCGCTGCCTCAAACCCCGACGTGCGCAAGGTGGCAAGCGCCCAATATTCCGCCAGCAGCAAATCGCGCCAGCGCTCGCTCACGGGGCCCGCCTCCGTTTCGCTGAATTTCACAATCACATGCCCGTCTGCCGTGTACGCCGTGAACTTCGGCTGCTCGCCACCCGCGGAAGAACCAGCCAACTCGCCCGTTGCTGCCTGCGCTGCCAGCTCGGGATAGCGCCGGGCTTTATCTTCAACCCGTTCAGGCGCTTGCATATGTAAGAAACGCGCGCGGCATGCTTCGCCAATCAGCAAATCACCGCTCATATCCACGCCGTCCGCCAGCAGCGCGCGCAGCACATGGTGGTCGGCCCAGCGGCGAATATCTTCAGGAAAATCAAAACGCTGCGCATGCTGGCGCGCCCACGCCCGCCCCAGATACCCCTGCGGGCGCATATCGTACAGCCACCACGGCAGATCGTCGCTGCGCACACTGCGCCCCGATGTCTCCTGCATCACAAAGCCTTGCGGATAAATCGCAAGTAACTGCCCCAAAAACAGCAATTTACCCGCGCTATCCACACGATAGACCGGCATTTCGGGCAACCCGTGGTGCCGGTCACGCAGCGCATATTGAATAGATTTTCCCTTGCCGATGCGCACCACATCATCGCCCAGCGCTCTCAGTTGGCGCGACAAGGTCGGCTGGCTAATTTTAATAGAATCAATTAGTTGCGAAGGAGTTGCTACGCCTTGCGTAAGCGTTTGGCGGATGGTTTCGGCGTAATCAGGCATGGTGATGAATAGAATTATGAATAGATTGGTGAATAGTATATTACAAATAATTTGCTGTGGCTCCCCTTGCAAAGGCGAGCGATGGCGGCTTCCTTTGCCATGTAAAAAATAGGCTGCTCATCCCGCAGCCCTGCGGGTTGTTTCCCTTTAAAAAAGGAGCGGAGAACGATTTATGTTTTTTGATGCGCTGAGCCCCTTGTATTTAGCGGGGTTCGGGGCGATTTATGTTTTCTGGTCTGTTTGAATGGTTTTTAGAGGAGCGCTCCGAAGGCGCAAATAGCGGCTTAACTTTGCCGAAAGACAAGGCGGCGAGTTTTTGTCGGGCATTGATGCCCGACGGTCGTTCGTCTAACGATCTGTCGGGCGTAAAAATCTGTTTTATGTTTTTTGATCCCATGAAGCCCTTGTGTTTAAAGGGGCTCCGGCCGTTTTATGTTTTCTGCCTTACCTGCGCGGGGTTTGGCGGGTGGGGTAGAAACCGCCATTGCGCTATTGCTGCGGATGGCGGCGCAGGAATTTTTGGCTGCGTTCGCGGATGTCTAAGAGGGCGTCGGTGGCGGCGTCGTATGTGGCGGAAAGCCCTTGTTCGTAGGCGACGGCGGGCGGCGAGTCGAGCCACGAGCCCATGCCGCCGAAGACTTGCGAGCCTTGCAACGCCCGCGCCAGGCGTTCGGTGGCGGGCAGCGTTTCGTCATCGAGTGCGCGGCGCGCGGCGCGAAACGTGCGCGTCCAGCCGGGGAAATTCAGGGTGTCGGCAAGCGCGGCGATGTTGTCGAGCGCGCGGCGGAAGTCTCCGATGAGAGCCTCGTCGCCAGCGGGGGCGTCGGGTGTTTTGCCCTTTTGTTGATTCATTTGATGTAGCGCTCCGCTGCTGTGCGGCGCCGGCAGCAGCAGAGGCATTTTTGGGCGCGCTTACACCAGCATTTTGATGAGTGTGTCACGCTCGCCGCCGGCCGCCGACCGGATGAATGGTCGGCCGGATAAAACCGGCGGCGGGTCAAGCGGCGATGCTTCCCGCTATGGTTACACCAGTGTCTTGATCAGCGTATCCCGATCACCCGGCAAAAGATCCATCGGCGCGATCTCCGGCACGGTGTAGGCGCCCGGCTTCAGGTGATGCGCGGCGGCGCGTGCGCAGGAGGTCATGACCTGGGCGGTCAGCGCCGGATTATTGATGGTCATGCGGAATTCAAAGCGTTGATTTTGCGTGACGCCGCTGACGCCCTTGCGCGTCATGCACACGCCGTGTCCCATGTCTTTGAGCGTATCGATGCTCTCGACGGCGAAAACGTGCGTGTCGTCCTTGATAAAGTAGTCGTCGCTCTTGATGGCTTTTTCTACGGCAGAAAAATCCGCGCCGGCTTCCAGTTCGACATAGACCATGCGGCGATGCACGCCGGAACCGGCGGGGATCGTCATCGACAGGGCATCCTTGACGCCCGGCTTGGATTTGGCGCAAACCGAGTGCCCCATGCTCATGCCCGGACCGAAATCGGTGTACGTCAGCCCTTTCGGCGCCATCGCCAGCAGCAGCGTGCGCATCAGCGAATCGCTGCCCGGATCCCAGCCGGCGGAAACGACGGCAACACTGTTGTGTTGCTTGCCAATGGCGTCCAGATTTTTGCGCAGCGCCAAAAGCGATTCGCCGTGAATGTCAAAACTATCGACGGTGTGGATGCCGCGGCGCAGGTACTCGGGCGCGGTATCGGGAACGCTGCGCGTCGGGCAGCAAAGCAGCGCCACATCGACCTTGCCGAGCGCCGAAACGTCGGTAACGATGGGAATGCCCGCCAGTTCGGCGGGGACAGCTGCGGCTGCGGAACGGCGGACGATGCCGGCCAGTTCCATATCTGGCGCGGCGCGCACGGCTTCTACGGCACTATGACCAATGTTGCCATAGCCAACGACGGCGATTCTTATCAAACTCATGATGTCACTTTCAATCAGTAAAAACGAAAGAAAAACGCTCCGCATTCAGGGAACGCAAAAGCGCGTGCAGAATACCAGATATTTTTGGGCATCCAGTTTTCGGGCGGGTCAGAAAAATAAGGAAGGCGAGTCATGATGCCTTGGAGCGCCGCTCCCGCCATTGTGCGGCGAAGGCGAGCGCATCGGGCAGGAAAGCGCGGAAATCGGCGGCAAAACCGTCCGGATCGGCGAGAAATTCCTCGAAACCGCCTGCCAGCGGATTGGCGCGTTTGAGCCGGTGGATCGACATCTGATCAATCGCTCGGGCGACAGCGGCGGGGTTCCGGTAGTGCGTCAGCCAGTCTTCCCGACACATCCGTTCGGCGACAGCGCGGGCGGGTGCGGGCAGGGCGTGGAGGTAAGCCGGCAGCGCGGCATAGATTGCCGCCGTGTAGACGGCAAGCGGCGGGTGGGCATCGCCGGTTTCTGTTGCCGTGCCGGAGGGCTCTGTCCGAGAGGCGGGTTCGCCTGGCCAGTCGCGCGCCAGCAGGTGATCGTAGAAAAGGTCGACCAGCACGCCGGCGACGCGCCGTCGCCGAGAGCTGACGCGCGCCCGGCTGGCGAGGAAAGCGGGATGCCGGTCGGCATAGCCGTCGATGGCGCGGTGCAGGGCGACCCCCGATGCCAACGCCGGCGGCAGGCCGGCGGGAAGCGGCCCTTTAATGAAGTCGCCGAGCAGACCGCCGATGCGATCGGCCTCGTCAGCCCCCGCTAGTAGGGTATGTGCAAGAAAATTCATCGGGCGCAACTGCTGGTGGGCATTGGCTTGTTGAGAGGCATTTTTCGGCCATCATGCCGTTTCAATGATTGCAAAGTCGTGGCTGATTTCAGCGCTTTGGGCAAGGATGATCGAGGCAGCGCCGTACTTTTTCTGGGAAAGCGTGGTGGCGCGATGGCGCGGGCGATGACCTCTGGCTTGAGCTGAACATTGAGCTAAACACTTTGCCGCTGATAGAAAAATGAAAGTGAATTTTCGTGAAAACCGTGGGCTCGCTTTTGGCGCGCTCGGCGCTCAGGCTGACTGCGCAGGCATCGTGCTGCAAATGCGTTGATGATTGCCGATAGGCTCGATTCGCCGCCTGACTTCGGCGGGTGTCTGACCTGTCTGCGTTGCGTATGCGCGTATCCGATTGCGGCCTTGGCCGTGTGAGAGCCTGATCGTGTGCCTGATCGTATGCCTATGTCAGCGGGTTGAACCAGCCGCCCTGATTCATGATCAGCCGGTCGGCCGCGCGCGGCCCCCAACTGCCGGGGGCGTAGGGCTGCGTCAGCGGGTGCGATTCAAGAATCGGTTCAACGACGGCCCAGGCGGCCTCGACGGCATCTTGCCGGATGAACAGGGCGCCGTTGCCCATCATGGCCTCGCCGAGTAGGCGTTCGTAAGGCGTTTCGGCCGCCAGATATTCGTCGAGCAGGAACAGTTCGCGCTGTTCGCCGATAAATTCTTTTCCGCTGCGCTTGACACGCGCTGCCAGGGCGATTGCCGAACGCGGCGAGAGGCGGAAGCGCAGATAGTTGGGCGGGCCGTTGTGCTGCGAGTCGTTGAACAGGCGTTGTGGCGGCGGCTTGAGCTGGACGACTACCTCGGCGGCGGTTTCGGCCAGGCATTTTCCGGCACGCAGAAACCAAGGCACGCCGGCCCAGCGCCAGGAGTCGATGAACAGGCGCAGGGCGCAGAAGGTTTCTACATCGGAATTGGGGGGGACGCCGGCCTCGGATTTATAGCCTTCGTACTGACCGCGCACGATGTCTTCGGCGCTCAGCGGGCACATGGACTGGAAGACTTCGGCGGTCTTGTCATGCACGGCGCCGTAGCCCCGATAGGCCGGCGGCTCCATGGCCAGCAGGGCGACGATCTGGAACATGTGGTTTTGCACGACGTCACGCAGGCAGCCGGCCGTTTCGTAGAACGCGCCGCGCCCTTCGACGCCGAATTTTTCCGATAGCGTAATTTGCACGCTGTCGATGTAATTGCGGTTCCAGATCGGCTCCAGGAAGGCGTTGGCGAAGCGAAAATACAGGATATTCATGATCGCTTCTTTGCCAAGGTAGTGGTCGATGCGGAATATCGAGTTTTCCGGAAAGGCCGACAGCGCGATGCGATTGAGTTCCATCGCCGATTTAAGGTCGCGGCCGAAAGGTTTTTCGACGATCAGGCGGGCATTTTTTGCCAGTCCGGAATCGCGCAGGCCGGTAATCATCGTCTCGAACAGCGCCGGTGGAATGGCGAGGTAGTGCGCTGGACGCTCCGCCAGATCGAGCGCCTCGCGGATCATGGCAAATGTCGCCGGGTTTTTGTAATTGCCGCTGACGTAGCTGAGCTTGGAGAGCAGCGTCTGCATGGCCGCCGGATCGTCAATGCCGCCGTTTTCCATGATGCTCTCAGTGGCGCGCTGGCAAAGCTGCTCCTGCGTCCACGGCGATGAGGCGACGCCGATGACGGGGACGTTCAGCGCACCGCGCTTGGCCATGGCATAGAGGGAAGGAAAAATCTTTTTGCGGGCAAGATCGCCGGTAACGCCATAGAGCACCAGCGCGTCACAGGGGCTGGCTTTTTGCGGAGTAAAGTTCATATCGTCTTCCAATCGTCAAGTCGGTCTGTCCGGCGTGAACAGCGCGCCGCGCAGAATACCTCAATGCCGCTGCGCAGGGAAATGGCGTGCGCCGGAACGCCGGGGCTGGCGCGTCCTCGGGTGCCAGCGGTCAGTGTTCTTGGCATTGGCTCGGCGTATTTCGGTATATGATGGCCTTCAGGCTATTGGCCGGAGCAATGACGCTGTCTTTGGGAATGGCCGTATTTCCGGTACGTAAGCTGTTCGGCGTCAGGATCGGTGTGTGTGACGTGCGAGAAATGCTGCCGTTTCGTGCGGTGTTTGGCGTGCCGCCGACGCTGGTGAACGTTTATCCACTGCGCTCGTGGGATTGCGGGTGCTGGCCAATTTTTGATGTGAGGGAAACCATGAAAGCCGTCTGTCTCAGCGCTCCCGGTGAGATTGCCCTGGTCGATCTGCCCGAGCAGCGGCGTGGCCGCGACGAAGTGTTGATCCGCGTGCGCAGCGCCGGTATTTGCGGTTCCGATATTGGCGCCTACAAGGGCGTGAATCCCTTGGTGTCTTATCCGCGCATCATCGGGCACGAGGTTGCTGGCGAAGTGGTCGAAGTGGCGCCGGACGAGACGCTGTTCAAGGCCGGCGAACGGGTCATCATCGAACCTTATGTGTACTGCGGGAAGTGTTATCCGTGTTCGATCGGCCATACCAACTGTTGTGAGCATCTGACCGTGCGCGGCGTTCATATTGACGGCGGCATGGCCGAATATATTTCGCATCCGCGTCATTTGCTGCACAAAGTACCGGACGGCATTCCGTGGCATCTGGCGCCGCTGGCCGAACCGCTGGTCATTGCCATGCATGCGGTCAGGCAGGCCGAAGTCAAGGCCGGACAGCATATCGTCATTACGGGCGCCGGACAGATCGGCCTACTTGCGGCGCAGTATGCGCTGACACTGGGCGCCATTCCGGTCGTCGTTGACCCGGTTGATGCGCGATTGTCGCTCGCGCACGCGCTTGGCGTGGCGCATACGCTCAACCCAACCGGCGCGGATGTTCTGGCGGCAATCCAGACGCTGACACAGGGACGTATGGCCGAGGCCGTCATCGAGTGCTCCGGCGCTGCTCCGGCCATTCGCAGCGCCCTGGATTATGTTTCCTACGCTGGTCATATCGCCTTGGTCGGCTGGCCAAAGGCGGAAATTCCCTTGCTAACGGCGCTCTTCACCAAAAAAGAGCTGACTGTGCGCGGTTCGCGTAACAGTGTCGGCCAGTTTCCGGAAAGCCTGCGTCTGATCGCCGAAGGCAAAATCGATGTCGGCGCGTTGCTGACTTGCACCGTTCCGCTGGCAGAAACGCCTGCCATCGTGGCTGATATTTCCGAACATCCGGAAAAATATCTGAAAGTGACCTGCGTGTTTTGATACGCTAGCGCATGCGCCGAGATGCGCCTTTCGGCCTGCTTCTATAGATGGGCGGGCGACTCGCGCAGCGATGTCGGTTGCTTGAAACCAGAAAATTGACAGGAGAGAAACATGGCAGCCAAAGACAGACTGGCCGTATTGACGGCGATTATTGAGCAAAGCGTCATCCCCGTGTTCTATCATCCGGATGAAGAGGTGTGCATCAACGTCATCCAGGCCTGCGCCAATGGGGGGGCGAAATGCATCGAATTTACCAATCGCGGGGATTTTGCTGCCGATGTTTTCCTGCGGGTGACGCGGCATTTCGCCAAGGCCGATCCTTCGGTCATCATGGGCGTCGGTTCGGTGTGCGATGCGCCGACGGCGGGGCTTTATATCGCCTATGGCGCAAAGTTTGTCGTCGGCCCCATGCTCAATGCAGAAGTGGCGCGGCTGTGTAACCGGCGTGGTATCCCCTACAGCCCAGGGTGTGGCTCGGCGACGGAAATCGGCGATGCCCAGGAACTGGGGTGTGAAATCATCAAGGTATTTCCTGGCGCATCGGTCGGCGGGCCGGATTTCGTCAAGAGCGTCATGGGACCGATGCCCTGGACGCGCATCATGCCCACCGGCGGTGTCGATCCCAGTGAAGATTCGCTGCGCAAATGGTTTGGCGCCGGCATCGTCGCCTGCGGTATTGGCTCCAACCTCATCACCAAGAAACTGCTTGAAGCCAAGGATTACCAGGGGATCGAGGAAAATTTCCGGCAGACGATCGCCCTCGTCAACCGCATTAAGTCTGAACTTGCCGGCAAGTAAGCCCGATCAAAAACAGCGAAGAGAGCAAAGAAAGGATTTTCCATGAGTGAACTCATCGTCAAACCCGCCGGCGATGCCCAATGGGATTGTGCGGCCTTTGGTGAAATCATGCTGCGTTTCGATCCGGGGTTTGGCCGCGTGCGCAATGCCCGCAGCTTTCAGGTCTGGGAAGGCGGCGGCGAATACAACGTTGCCCGCGCCATGCGCAAATGCTGGGGCAAGCGCGCAATGGTTGCAACGGCCATTCCGAAGAACGACCTTGGCTGGCTGCTTGAAGATTTGATCATGCAGGGCGGCGTCGATATGCGCCACGTCATCTGGCGTGATTTTGACGGGCTGGGTAAAAACACCCGCGTCGGTCTCAATTTCACCGAAAAGGGGTTTGGCATCCGTCCGGCCCTCGGCTGTTCTGACCGCGGCAATTCCGCCGCCTCACAGATTCGCCCCGGCGAGATCAATTGGGAAAAAATCTTTGGCGAAGAAGGCGTGCGCTGGTTCCATACGGGCGGCATCTTTGCGGCGCTCGCCTCGAATACGGCCGAAGCCGTGATCGAAGCGGTTCAGGTCGCCAAAAAATACGGTACTGTTGTCGCATATGATCTCAACTACCGCGCCTCGCTGTGGACGAGCCAGGGCGGCAAGGAGGCCGCCCGGCGCATCAACCGCGAAATTGCCAGGTACGTCGACGTGATGATCGGTAATGAAGAAGATTTCACGGCCTGCCTCGGCTTTGAGGTCGAAGGCGCCGATGAGCATTTGACGAAAATCGAAACAAGCTCTTTCGCCAAAATGATCCAGAAGGCCGTCGGCGAATTTCCCAACTTCAAGGTCGCGGCGACGACGCTGCGCAACGCGAAAACCGCATCGATCAACGACTGGTCGGCCATCCTCTGGTACGACGGCAAAATTTACGAGTCGATGAAGCGTGACAATCTGGAAATTTATGACCGCGTGGGCGGCGGCGACGGCTTTGCCTCCGGCGTGGCTTACGGCTTCCTGGAGGGCAAAGGCCCGCAGGCCGCCGTGGAATACGGAGCGGCGCACGGCGCACTGGCTATGACCACGCCGGGCGACACATCGATGATGCGCGTCGAGGAGGTCGAAGCCGCGATGAAAGGCAAAGGCGCCCGGGTAATCCGATGATGCGGCGGCAGCCATCGCCGCGCCACCATAAACAAGCAGCACAAGCCGTCCGTGGGGCGGCTTTTTGTTGGGTGGGTTTTGTTGTGCTCCGGCGAAAGTTCGCTGCCGCCGGGCGATGCATTCAAGCCAGCATCGACCCATGCGCAGGCGGATGAAGCGTCTGAACCGCCCCAGTTGCAATATTGAAATTCAGGCATGTGACGATCCGTGGTCGGATGCTCGGCGTTGGCAGCTTTGAGCGGTTCGTCAAGGGAAACGGGATCTATTTATACGGTACCATGCACACAAGGCCTCCCTAAACCCTCCGGCCCCGCCTGCACCGGCCAGGTTGAGGGAATTAGGAGCTTATCGGAGACATGCGCTGACTTGCCATGCAAGGCTGGTTGGTTGTGCATCCTGCGCGCTGGCATGCTCACAAGGATGCCTCGAAATCGATGATTGACAAAACCGTTTTTCTCCATCATTGCGGAATAGGAGTGCACCATGAGGGAAATTGTCGTCGTGACGCCTTTTCGTTCCATGTCGGAGATTGTCCGGCAAGTCATGGCCGGGCATGGCTATGTCAACGTGGAAATGCTGGAAGCCGAACCAGGCAATGTGCTTGAACGGGTGCGGAGCGCTATTAGCCGGGGGGCTAAAGTTATTGTTGCCCGTGGCGGATTTTATGAACTGATCAAGACGGAATTCGATCTGCCCTGCATCGAGATCAAGGTAACAGCTTTTGATCTGATCGATGCTTTTCGAGAAGCGGCCGGGCGAGGCTATTCCGGCGCCACGGGCGTGGTGGGTGTCGTCGGTTTTCATAACGTCGTCGATGGCGCGGAAACGATTGCCGAAGTGCTGGGGATTGACACCGTATGCTGCAAGCTTTCCGGCCACAGCGATAATGTAGCCGCCGTCGAACGGATGATACAACAAGGTATTCGCGTATTCGTCGGCGACAATAACGTCAAAGTAGCGACACGGGTATCTGGCTGTCGCGCATTTATCGTACATTCGGGCGGCCAGGCGATACAGACGGCTATTCAGCAGGCGGAGGAAATTCTCCATGCCTCGCGAGCACAGAAGGCGCGTACGCAGCAGATTGCTACGATCATCGACTTTGTTCACGACGGTATTATTGCTATCGACACACGCGGCGAGATTACTCTTTTCAATGCCGCCTCGGAGAAAATTACTGGCTTTAGCCAGCAAGAAGCGCTGGGTAGGCATGTCAGAGAGATTATTCCGCAAACACGCTTGCCCGAAGCGCTGGCGACACGGCAAACGATTGCTGGAGACATTCAGGTGCTGGGTAACAAGACGGTCGTTACGGTCAACCGATCACCTGTTGTCGTCGATGATGAGGTTGTTGGTGCTGTGGCAACCTATCAAGATATTACTGACATCCAGCGACTTGAACAGAAAATCCGTATCCGTCTATCCGAAAAAGGGTTCATTGCCCAGTACACATTTACCGATATTCTGCATCGGAGCGCAGCAATGGCGGTATGTGTGCGTACAGCGCAGAAATTCGCGCAGTACGATGCTTCCGTGCTGATTACCGGTCCGTCGGGTGTCGGTAAGGAGCTGTTTGCGCAGAGCATTCATAATTATGGTCGGCGGAAAAATGCGCCGTTTGTGGCGATCAACTGTGCCGCATTACCGGCAACGCTGATTGAGAGTGAACTGTTTGGTTACGCCGAAGGTTCTTTTACTGGAGCCAATCGCAAGGGCAAGGCTGGAATGTTCGAGATGGCACATGGCGGCACAATTTTTCTCGACGAAATCAGTGAGTTGCCGTTGCTCTTGCAAAGCCGCTTGCTGCGTATCTTGCAGGAGCGCCAGGTCATGCGCCTGGGCGGAGATAAATTGATTCCGGTCGATGTCCGAATCATTTGCGCAAGCAACCGTAACCTACGGGGGTTGGTTGATGCCGGTGAATTTCGTAGCGACCTCTATTTTCGTATCGCTATCCTGAGCCTGCATGTGCCGCCGTTGTGCGAACACCGGGAAGACATCGAATTGCTGAGTAACCGTTTTCTTGCAGAACTTACCGAGCGTTATGGTAAAGGCCAGCTGGTACTCAGTGATGCTGCGCTGAAATATCTGCACCGGTACGATTTTAAGGGCAATGTGCGCGAACTGCGCGGCATGATCGAGCGTGCCGTCGTCGTTTGCGAAAGCGATAGCATCGGCATCGACGATCTGATCGGAGAACCTTGTACAAACGCTTCAACCGGAAAAGAAATTTCAATGCTGGACTGTGCGGAAAGCATGACGCTCCGTGAAATGGAAACTGCACACATCCAGCGTGTTTTGCGTAAAAACGGCGGTTCGATCAAGGCATCGAGCAAAATATTGGGCATCGGACGGACGACCCTTTGGCGAAAAATTCGTGAACAGCGCATTCGCCTTGATCAAGATCAAGATGCCTTGTGATGGCGGCAAGCCGTGTACAGGTCTTGAGTGCCCAAGGCCGCTGTAGCACAGAACTTCTGATTTTTCGGTATTTCTTTGCATGCTTAGTTTTATTCTGAAACACAGAACCTCTGATTCTAGTTTCTAATTGGTACGTTTGATGTTTGGCAAAGGAGCCTTTGTCAAATTGGATGAATAAAAACAATCAATTATGAACGGGTATGCCTTGGCTTGCTTATTGCATCAACTCCTATGCCATGCAGTCAATGGGCAAATAAAACAATTTCTATATGAGGAGACATGATGCAAGCGACGGTCAATATACCGATGAGTGCGCCGAAATTTTCGGCAAATCTTTCGATGATGTTTCAGGAAGTTCCTTTTATGGAACGATTTGCCGCAGCTGCCAAAGCCGGGTTCAAGGCGGTGGAATTTATGTTTCCTTATGATTACCCATTGGCTGATCTAAAAGATACGCTGTCGTCAAATGGGTTGGATCTGGTGCTCATCAATCTGCCGGCGGGTGATTTTGCAAGCGGCGAGCGTGGCATTGCCGGTAATCCGGCGCGTCAGTCCGAGTTCCGCGCGGGCGTGGATCGAGCCATTGAGTATGCGCAGGGGTTGGGCGTCAAACAGGTCAACTGTCTGGTCGGAAAGACATGGTCGGATGTGCCGATGGTCGAGCAGCGTCGGGTGATGGTCGAGAACCTGCGCTTTGCCGCCGAGGCGCTGGCGGCAAAAAATATCCGTCTGCTGGTTGAGCCGCTCAATTCGCGTGACGTGCCGGGGTTTTTCCTGGATACGACGACCAAGGTATTCAGCATTCTCGACGAGGTGGCGCATTCGAATGCTTACCTGCAATACGACGTTTACCATGCCCAGCGAATGGAAGGCGAGTTGGCGGGTATTCTGAAGGCGAATCTGCCGCGTATCAGTCATATCCAGATTGCCGATAATCCCGGCCGTCATCAACCCGGTACGGGGGAAATTAATTATCGCTGGCTGTTGGCTGAGTTTCTGGCGATGGGGTACACGGGATATATCGGCCTCGAATACGTTCCGATGCCGGATAGTGTTGGCTCGCTGAGTTGGCTACGCGACTATGGTTACTGGTCTTAGGCGGTAAGAAGCGTATCGGTGCGGATTGTCCGGTGCGCGCCGTTGTGCGGTTTCGACATTTGAACGGTTGGATGTCGTTTTCCTTTTTCCTTTGTGGGAGGTTGGCCATGTTTCGTATTACCGCGAAAAAAATTCTTTCTTCCGCGCTGGCTGCGGCTTTTTCCGTATCCTTGTTCACGTCGGGCGCAGTCTCGGCGGCGACGACACTGCGCTTTGGTCATGTGCACATCGCTGGCGAGCTGGCCTTCGAGCTGGAGCAGGAATTTGCCGACCGGGTGGCTAAACGTACCAACGGTGAGCTGGTCGTCAAGGTGTTCCCGGGCGAACAACTGGGCAAGGAAGTCGACCTGTTCCAGCAGGTCAAATCCGGTGCGCTTGACATTGCTTCGCCTTCGATGGCGGCGCTGTCCAATCTGACGCCGGCGCTGGAAATTGCGAGTGCGCCCTTCCTGTGGAAAGACTGGGCACAGGCCGAACGTATTATCCGTGGTCCGGTGTTTCAGCCGATCTTTGATGAACTGCGCGACAAGCACAATATCATCCCGCTGACCAAGATCTGGTACTGGGGCTGGCGCAACCTGACGACCAGCACAAAAGCTGTAAGCAAACCGGAGGACATGGCCGGGCTAAAGATACGTGTTCCGGAATCGCCTGTCTGGGTCGAGATGATTCGTGCGATGGGAGCCGCGCCGACACCGATCCCGTTTGGTGAAGTCTATACGGCTTTGCAGCAGAAGACCGTCGATGGGCAGGAAAACCCGATTCCGACGATCTATGCCCGCAAATTCTATGAAGTACAGGGTTATCTGTCGATGACCCGCCACATGCTGCAAAACAACCTGGTGATCATCAACAAGCGTTCCTTCGAAAAACTTTCTCCGGAATTCCAGAAAGTATTGCTGGAGGAGGCAGCCGCCGTTTCGGAAAAGAACACCCGTTTGCAGCAGGAGCAGGAAGGTAAGATGCTCGAAGAAATCCGCAAGCAGGGCAAGACAAAAGTGGTCGATGAGGTCGATCGCGCGGCGTTTGCGGCGAAAATGGGACCGGCGTACAAAAACCTCGAGGCGCGCTGGGGGGCTGCCAACCTCAAACGCGTTCGAGATGCCGTTAATGCAGCTGGGACCGCAGGTGCTAATTAGTCAGGCCGACAACCATTGTTTACGAAGGCCGCCGTCTCACACGGAAGCCGCGCGTTCCAGGCGGCCGTGTGAGACACGATAGGCAGCATTATGTGTGGTCTGTCGATGAGTTAAGCCAATAGGCGGAAAGTACGACAGGAGTACAAGCGGGAAAACTATTTTTTACACCTCTGGAGCCGCTGATGAGTGTCTTTCGAACGATTCTGGGGCGGATCGACGACCTTACTGCCAAGGCGGAAGATACGCTGGTTGCCTATCTGCATGGTGCGATCTCGGTCATGGTAATTCTTGCCGTGATTCTGCGCTATGTGTTTAACAACCCGTTGACCTGGGGCGAAGAATTAATTGTTGCACTGCTGACATGGATGGTATTCCTCGGTGCGGCTGCGGCTATCAGGTCACAGATGCATATCCGCATCGATGTCATGGCGCCTGTTTTTCGCCACCCAAAATTTTCCTGGCTGAATGTCGTCACCGTATTGCTCGGCATGGTGATCATTATTGCCGCCATCGTTTCCTGCTATGAATTTGTCTTGCAGGAATTGGTCGTCGATTCACCGATGATGGGGATCTCGAAAGCCTGGATTGTATCTGCCATGCCGGTCGGGCTGGCGCTGATGTTGCTGCACGCCGTGCGCATTTGGCTGGATCAGGGCGCGGCGCCGGTTTTTCGTGGCGAAACCGAGGCGTTGGTCATGAATGAGGCGAACGAGGGAGGGTCGGAATGATCGCTCTTGCGCTTTCTTTTATCGCTCTGCTGCTGATCGGGCTACCGATTTCTCTAGCCATGCTCGGTTCCTCACTGCTGGTTATCGGGCTGGAAGGGTTTCCGCTGTCGGTGGTGGCGCAGCGTGTCGTTACTGGTGTCCAGTCTTTCCCGTTACTTGCCATTCCCCTGTTTACGCTGGCCGGCGCGTTGATGAACGACTCCGGCATCAGCGAACGGCTGTTTGGTTTTACACGCGCACTCATCGGCCATATCCGCGGCGGCGTAGCGCATACCGCTGTGGTTGGCGAGGTGTTTCTTTCGGGTATTTCCGGTTCGTCGGTAGCCGACTGTGCGGCGCTGTCACGAATTTTTGTTCCCGAATTCACCAAAACGGGGTATGGCGGTGGCTTTGGTGCCGCCCTGTGTTCGGCGGCGGCAACGCTGGGGCCGATCATCCCGCCGTCTACGCTGATGGTCATCTACGCCTGGCAGGCAAATATTTCACTAGGCGACCTGTTTTGGGCGGGGATTCTCCCCGGTGTGCTGATGGCCGGTGCCATGGTGGCGTTAACGGCCTATATCGCCAGAAAACGGCAATTTCCGAAAGATGCCGGATTCTGCTGGAGCCGCTTGAAAACGGCGTTTCGCCAGGCATCGTGGGCGCTGATGATGCCGGTGCTCATACTCGGCGGCTTTCGTATGGGTATTTTCACGGCGACGGAAATTGCTGGCGTCGCCGTTTTCTACTCACTGTTCGTCGGTCTGTTCATTTACAAAACGCTGCAATGGTCGCAGATTCCCCCGATTCTGCTGCAAACGGCCAAGGAAACGGCGGTTATCCTGATGATCGTTGCCGCTGCTTCGCCTTTTAGCTGGTTCCTTGGCATTGAGCAGGCTCCGCAGATGATCTCCAACCTGCTGACGCAGACAACCGACAAACCTTGGGTCGTTCTGCTTATGCTCAACGTTGTCCTGTTGATGATCGGCTGCTTCATGGAAACCATTGCCATCATGATCATCCTGGTTCCGATTTTGATCCCCGTGCTGAACCTGTACCACATTGATCTGACGCATTTCGGCATCATTTTGCTGATCAATCTCACCGTCGGCCAGCTGACGCCGCCAGTCGGGGTACTCCTGTTTGTTTCCAGCGCCGTTGCCAAAGTGCGTTTTGCCGATGTTGCCTACGAGGCGATGCCGTATGTGGGGGTGTTGCTGCTGACGCTGGCGGTGCTGACTTACGTTCCTGAAGTGTCGATGTGGTTGCCGCTGGCGCTGAAATGACCGATCGGCGAACATCGGCTGACAATGGAGAGAAACATGAAAGAAACGATGTTGCAGGTCAGGATGACCGAAGCGTTCAAGATGCAGTTCCTTGATTCGCCAATCCCTGAACCGGGGGAGGACGAGATTCTAATCCAGGTGAAGCGGATTGGCGTTTGCGGTTCCGATATTCAGGTTTATCACGGCAGGCACAAATACATGCGTTTTCCCGTCGTGCAGGGACACGAAGGCGCTGGCGTTGTTGTCAAGGCGGGGCGCCACGTACAGGACTTCCGGCCGGGCGATCGGGTGACGGTGCAACCGCAGGTCTTTTGCGGCGAATGCGCGCCCTGTCGCAGCGGGCATTACAACGTTTGCCAGAGCCTGAAAGTCTACGGTGTGCACACCGACGGCATGTTGGCCGAGTATTTTGCCGTGCCGGCATCGAAAGCGTTGCACCTGCCCGATTCGATGAGTTTCGACGAAGGTGCGCTGGTCGAGCCGGCATCGGTCGCCACCGGCGCAATCCGCCGTTGTGGCGACCTGAAGGACAAAAATGTCCTCGTGCTCGGTGCGGGCGCCATCGGTAATCTGGTGGCGCAGGTGGCGCGGGCTTCCAGCGCCAGGCGCACGGCGATCACCGACATCAACGCTAACCGTCTGGTCATCGCCCGGCATTGCGGCATCGGCGCGGCAGTCGATACGCGCGGCCGGAATCTGCGGGAAGTCATCGGCGAACAGTTCGGTGAGGACGGCGCCGATTTCATCATCGACTGCGCAGGTATCCCGGCGCTGTTCGTCGAAGCGCTGGCCGCCGCGCGCTGCTCGTCGAAGCTGGTGATCGTCGCCAATTACAAGGAGCCGGTGCAAATCGAGATCCCGCTATTGCAACGGCGCGAGATCGACATGCTCGGCATCATGATGTACCTGCGCGAGGACTTCGAGCGCGCCATTGAGCTGATGACGCACAAGGCGGTCCGGACGGCGCCGCTGATCAGCGATTATTTTGACGTTCGGCAGATGGAGGAGGTTTATCCCTACATCGATGCGCATCCGGACAAAGTGATGAAAGTCATCGTCAAGGTTTCGGCGTGATGCTGCGGCCCCGCCGGCCGGCGTATCGCCGATGGCTTCGGGCCTCGTCCGCCGGATCGACGGGCGCTCCGGAAGCCGGCGGAAAGGTTTTGCAACAAACGGGAAGGAGTGCCAAATGGGATTGAGCGCAGAAAGGAAAGAATATCTCGATGGGCTTTGCAGAAAGTTCCGGCAGGACTTGATCAGGTTGCTGCATGCGATTCAAACCGGGCACCCCGGCGGATCGCTGTCGGCTACCGAAATCCTGACCACCTTGTACTTCGAGAAGCTGAACATCGACGCGAAGCGTCCGCAAGACCCCGACCGCGACCGCTTCATCCTCGGCAAGGGGCACGCCGCGCCAATGCTGTATCTGGTGCTCGCGGAAAAAGGATTTTTCCCGCGCGAGGAGCTGGCGACGCTGCGCCAGTTGGACAGCCATCTCCAGGGGCATCCCTGCGCCCGCAAAACCTGCGGCGTCGAACTTTCCACCGGCCCGCTCGGGCTGGGTCTGCCGGCCGGGTTAGGGATGGCGATGGCCGCGCGGCTGGATGGCCGCGCCTGCCGTACCGTCGTACTGATGGGCGATGGCGAGATGCAGGAAGGCATTGTTTGGGAAGCGGCGATGTCGGCTGCCAAATTCGCCGCCGACAACCTGTTGCTTATCGTTGATAACAACGGCGTGCAGCTCGACGGTACGCTGGCGGAAATCATGCCGATGGGCGATATCGCCGCCAAATGGCGGTCTTTCGGATGGCATGTCCTCCACATTGATGGGCACCGGGTGGAAATGATCGATGCCGCTGTCGACGAGGCACAAACGGTCAAGGGTAAGCCGACGGTCATCATCGCCGACACCGTCAAGGGCAAGGGCGTGTCCTTCATGGAAGGGCAGAGCGCCTGGCACGGCAAGCCGATCAGCCAGGAAGAATTTGAACATGCCATGCAAGAACTGGAGGTGAAGCCATGAGTGCGATCAAACGCGCCATCCGTGATGTCTATGGCGAAACGCTGGCGCAGCTTGGAGAGGAAAATCCGGACATCGTCGCGCTCGACGCCGACGTGGGCAGTTCGAGCAAGAGCATCCTCTTTGGCAAAGCGTTCCCCGGGCGTTACTTCAACGTCGGCATCGCCGAGGCCAACATGGTCGCCATGGCGGCGGGGCTGGCGGCGGCCGGCAAGATCCCCTTCGCCAATACCTTCGCCGCCTTCATGGTGCTGCGCGCGGCCGACCCGGTGCGCAGCCTAATCGCTTACACCGGCCTCAACGTCAAGCTGGCCGGCGCCTATGCCGGGCTGTCCGATTCCTACGACGGCGCTAGCCATCATGCGATTGCTGACATCGCCTTCATGCGCGCGCTGCCGAACATGACGGTTGTTTCAGTGTCCGATCCGGTCGAAGCTGAGCTGGCAACGCGCGCTGCCGCTGCCTTCAGGGGGCCGCTCTACCTGCGCCTGAGCCGCGCCGAAGCGCCGGTGATCTTCGACCGGGCGCGTTACGCCTTCGAAATCGGCAAGGGCGTCGTCGTGCATGAAGGCGGCGACCTGACGCTCGTCGCCACCGGCTACATGCTCGCCAAAGCGCTGGAAGCCGCCGACATGCTGGCGAAAAAAGGCATTCGCGCGCGTGTCGTCAATTTCCACACGATCAAGCCGATCGACGTCGACCTGCTGCTGGCCTGCGCCCGGGAAACCGGCGCCATCGTCACGGCCGAGGAGCACAACGTGCGTGGCGGGCTGGGCAGCGCCGTGGCCGAGACGCTGGCGAAACACTGCCCTGTGCCGCAGGAATTTGTCGGCATTGAGGATACCTTTACAGAGTCGGGCGACTACGAGAAACTGCTGGCGAAATACGGTCTGTCGGCAGCGCATATTGCGGACAAGGCGGAAAAAGTCTTGCGCCGCAAACGCTGACGGACTGACCGGCGGGCGGATTTTTTAACGCTTCGTGCAGGCGTTCGTTTCACGGGGGAAGGTGATGATGCGTATTATCGTAGCGCCGGATTCATACAAAGGCAGCGTTTCCGCACCGGGCGTGGCGGCGGCCATGCAGCGCGGTATTGCACGGATATTCCCCGACGCGGCTATCGACCTAGTGCCGATTGCCGACGGCGGCGAAGGAACGGTCGAAGCGCTGGTGGCGGCAACGCACGGCGAGCTTCGCCATGCGCGCGTGACCGGCCCGCTCGGCGAAGCGCTGACGGCGCACTGGGGCGTGCTCGGCGATGGCCGGACGGCAGTCATCGAAATGGCGGCGGCTTCCGGGTTGCCGCTGATCCCGCCCGATCGCCGCAATCCGCGCGTGGCGACGACTCTTGGTACGGGCGAACTGATCCGCGCCGCGCTCGATGCCGGTCTGCGCAAAATCATCATCGGCATCGGCGGCAGCGCCACCAACGACGGCGGTGCGGGCATGGCGCGGGCACTGGGCGCGCGCTTTACCGACGCCGCCGGGCATGATCTGCCGGAAGGCGGCGCGGCGCTCGCCCGGCTGGCGACGATCCATCTGGAGGGTTTCGACCCGCGCCTGGCGGAAGCGGAAATCGTCGTCGCCTGCGATGTCGACAATCCGCTTTGCGGCGCGCGCGGCGCATCGGCCGTCTTCGGCCCGCAAAAGGGCGCGACGCCGGAAATGGTTGCCGAGCTGGACGCGGCGCTGGCGCACTATGCGCAGATTGCCGAGCGGGCGACGGGGCGGCCCATTGCCGAATCGCCCGGCGCCGGCGCGGCCGGCGGCCTGGGCGCCGGGCTGCGCTTCTTCACGCCTGCGGTTTTACGGCCGGGTGTGGAAATTGTGCTGGAAGCCGTCGGCTTCGATGCCCGGGTTAAGGACGCCGCTTTTGTGCTGACGGGCGAAGGGCGCACCGATTTTCAGACGGCTTTTGGCAAGGCGCCGGTCGGTGTGGCCAAGGCCGCCAAGCGTCACCGCGTGCCGGTGTTCTGCATTTCCGGCGGCCTGGGCGAAGGCGCGGACGAAATTCTGGCGCAGGGCATCGACGCCGTGATGAGCATCTGCGACAAACCGATGCATCTCGCCGAATGCATCGACGATGCCGAAGCGCTGATCGAAGCCGCCGCCGCCCGCCTGTGCCGCATCATCAAAGCGTCGCGGACGGTCTAGCCGCGCCGGCGGCTGCCGGCCTGATACCGCTTCGCCGGAAAAGCCGGCAAGCCACTTGCCGTGCGTCCGGGTGGGGCGGGCATCTGCCGTCGGCAGGGTGCCCGCTATCCCGCGTAAAACCGGCATTTCCGGAGGGACTGCCCGCTAGCCCAGTGTTTACGTGGGTTACCGGCCTGCCTATCCGCTAGCCCACTGTTTACGGGCACTTCCGGCCTGCCTGCCGGCAAACGCCTGATTGACAAGGGCTTCAGAGGCAACCGGGCTGAAATGCCCAAAAGACGCGGAGCACAGGCCAACGGATCATTTCGCTTTACTGCGGCCAGCAGGCGTATGCCTGCCCCATACGGCCGGCGGCTGTTTGCCTTTGAGAATTTTCCCGCGCTTGGCATCCGAACACGCGCAATCTGCCGGCAGGGAGATTGGGTGGATGAAAAACTGCTCCACCGGTAAAGCCGGCAAGCCACTTGCCGTGCGTCCGAGTGGGGCGGGCATTTACCGCCGGCATGCCCTGCAGCCCGTGTAAAATGGGCATTTCCGGAGGGGCCGCCCGCCAGCCCAGTGTTTACGTGGGTTCCCGGCCTGCCTATCCGCTAGCCCAGTGTTTACGGGCACTTTCAGCCTGCCTGCCGGCAAACGCCCAATTGACAAGGGTTTCAGAGGCAACCGGGCTGAAACGCCCAAAAGACGCGGAGCACAGGCCGATGGATCATTTCACTCCGCTGTGGACGGCAGGCGCGCTTTGGCGGGAGGCGGGCGGCGCGTCTTTGTTTTCCTTGGCCTGCGCTCGTCAAATCCGGCCTATGGCGCTTTCTTCATACGCGTCGCGCCTTCGCCTTCCGCACCTTCTTCAGGCGCCCGCCGAAAACGTATCGAGCAAAAACGGTACGGAAGCCGGTTACGCACCTTCTTCAGGCGCACGCCGAAAACGCCGGCTCTGCCAGGTGTCGCGTTCGCGCAGGCGCGCTTCCAACAGGGCGGGGAAGCGCGAGAGGCGCAAGCCCCAGTCGGGCGAGAGCCGCAGCCTGGGCGGCACTTCACTGCCCAGCCGCTGGATTTTGACCGACGGCGGCAGGTATTCGAGCATGTCGATCACCGCGTCGAGATAGGCGGGCGGCGAAAGCAGCGCGATGCTGTCCGGCGCGCGCCGGTATTGCACGGCCAGGCGCGTGCCGCGCACGATTTGCAGCTGGTGGAATTTCAGCGCGTCGATCGGCAGGCGGGACAGCGCCTGGGCGCCCTGGATCAGGCCGGCCGGCGTCTCCAGCGGCAAGCCGAGCAGCAGGTGGCCGGTGACGAATAGCCCGCGCTGCGCCGCACGCTGGATGGCATCGGCGCTAGCGGCAAAATCATGGCCGCGCCGGCATGCCGCGAGCACCGCGTCATCGCAGGATTCGATGCCGATTTCCAGCTCGACCGGCCGTTCGCGCGCCAGATCGGCGAGATAATCCAGCGTCGCATTCGGCAGGCAGTCGGGGCGGGTGCCGATGACGAGGCCGCGGATGTCCGGGTGCGCCAGCGCTTTGCCGTACATCCGCCGTAACTGTTCGAGATCGCCGTAGGTGTTGGAATAGCTCTGGAAATAGGCGAGAAACCCCGCCGTTTCCGGGTAACGCCGGCGCATGAAGGCGATGCCGGTGTCGATCTGCTGGCGGATGTCGCGCTGCTCGCGCAGGTAGTTGGGCGTAAAGCCGGCGTTGTTGCAGAAGCTGCAACCGCCCCGCCCCAAGGCACCGTCTCGGTTGGGGCAGGTGAAGCCGGCGTCGACCGAAATCTTTTGCAACCGCCCGCCGTGGTGCGTTTTCGCCCAGTCGTTGTAGGCATGGTAGCGACGGCCGCAGAAAGCGGCGGGTATTTCCGACATATCGGATTCCGGCGTGACCGCCGGCTCGTCAGTGGACGGATGGCGAGGCAATGCGGGTAGGGGGGCAAGCGTCATTTTGATTCGGTGAATACGCGGCACGGGGATGGCAGCGCGGGTATTTTAGGGCATCCTGCCTTTTGAGACGCAGCCCGGTCTGCTCAAGGCATGGCGGCGCTGCCTGATGACCGCAGCCTAGGCGTAAAGACAGAACGGGTCATGGCCGACAATGGCGCAGCCTATCGGTCACGGCCCTTTGCCAGGCGGCTGCGATGCCTGAAGATCTGGCACCTTTGCACTAAACCCTAGACGCCGCGCACCCCTGGCAGGGCTGGACGGTTCATCCAGATGCTGCTGCGCGAATGGGCTGAAGCCTATCGTTGCCCCTCATCAGCGCATCGCGCGGATGAGATCGCGCCTTGGGTGCTTTATTAAAACTTCCATCGGCCTCACTCGGCGGTCGGTCACTGGCTTCCCGCTACGCGGTTCGGCTTTGCAGGAAACGATGTGTTGGGAAATTAGCGCTAGACGCCCGGATGCTTGCCGTTGTCCGACGGGTCAGGCAAGGCATTGGCGCATCGTCTGCGCCCATACTGATATCCATGCCATCCACTGCCGCAGGGGCGGCCGAACAAAGGCGGAGGATTCGTCGAAACACTTGGCCGGGCTTTGTCAGGGAATAGTCAAGGGTGGGTAGGCTAAGAGCGGCAGTCGTGGCAGAACCAGCGCCGTTGCAACGCCGGCAAAGTCATTGGTCGGAGCAAAAACGGCGTTTCAGGAAGCGCCTGGATAAAGGCGCTCTTCGGAGTGCGATGCCCTGCGCGGCGCATCGGAGGGGACGTTCAGCGTTGCTGCCCGGTTTCGCCCAAGGTGTCGTCGTTCCGGAAGAATGGTTGCCGTCGCACATGCCGTTTCTCCAGCCCGGCGATGTTCGGGACGCCAAGCTGGGCGAGGGTGCGGCTTAACTCGCTGGTGAGAATGTCCAGCGCTTTGTCGATGCCGGCGCGGCCGGCGGCGCCAGCGCCGTAGAGCAGCGGCCGCCCGAGCATGACGGCCTGCGCGCCGAGCGCCAGCGCCTTGGCGATGTCCGTCCCGCGCCGGAAGCCGCTGTCGATAAAGATTTCCGCCTCGTTGCCGCAGGCGGCGTGGATCTCTTCCAGCACGTCCATGGGAGAAACGCAGCCATCGAGCTGGCGGCCACCATGATTGGTCAGCACAACCGCGTCGGCGCCGAGGCGAATGGCGCGGTGCGCGTCGGTGGCGGTGAGAATGCCTTTGACGACCAGCTTGCGCGGCCAGGTCTCGCGCAGCCATTCGAGGTCGGCCCAGCGTAGGCCCATATGCAGTTTTTCGGCGATAAAGCGTGAGCCGCGCCCGGCGCGGTCTTCTGCCGAAAAGTAGCCGGCGAGGTTGCCAAAGCCGGGCACGCCGCGCGCGCCGCCGACAATGTTGGCCGCCCAGACGGGGTGGCAGGCGGCATTCAGCATGGATTTCAGGCTCAGCTGCATCGGCCCGCGAAAGTAACGGCGTTCGTTTTCGCGGTTGCCGAAATGCTGGCAGTCGACGGTGAAGACCAGCGCCTCGCTGCCCGCGGCGTCGGCGCGGCGCACCAGGTCGCGGTTGATGCCGGCATCCTTGAACATATAGAGCTGATACCAGAAGCGCAGGCCGGGCGCGGCCTGGGCGACCTCCTCCATCGCCGCGTTGGACATGGTGCTCAGCGTAAAAGGGATGCTGGCCTGAGCGGCGGCTTGGGCGAGCAGCACATCCGCCCGGTGATAGAGCATGCCGTTAAAGCCGGTCGGCGCGACGATGAACGGGCGCTCGGCCGGTGCGCCCAGAATATCGACGCCCAGCGAGCGATGTTCCGCGTCAATCAGCGCATCGGGGACGAACTGCCAGCGCCGGAAAACGTCGCGGTTGTGTTGCAGGGACACGCGGTCTTCGGCGCCGGCTTCGACATAGGCCATGGCAAAGGCGGGCACGCGGCGATGCGCCAGGCGGCGCAGGTCTTCGATATTCAGGGCGGAATCCAGACAGCTCATGATGTTGGTGAAGCGGAACGTAGGGTAAATGGGCGAGCAAATATTGGTGAAAAACTGACGTCAATAAAGAAACAAAGGTCGGCCGAAGGCCGGAAAACGGCAGAAAAACATGAAGCGCATTATAACGGCAGGCGCTTATGGCCCGCAGAAACGGTATGCAAAGGTGGGCGAGCAGGCCCCAAACCCATATGGAATCCCGCCTGGAATAAGGGTTTCCGCGACGCCTGCCCGCAAATTCCCAAAGGATGCGGGTTCCAGCGCTGCCTTATCTGAAACGCCCAAAAGACGCGGGCTTCCGGACTGCCGCCGCAGACAGTACAAGGCGTTCGGCAAAGCGGCGCAACGCGGTGACGGTTTTTTAGATATTTGACGCTACACGCGCAAGCGCCTGCGCGCCGCGTACAAGAGCCTGAAACGACGCATGCCTGGCTATTTACTCACGAACGTTTTTCTGGCTTGGGGACTTTTGGCCTGCTGCCCGCTAACCCGCGTGGATTGGGTGTTTCCGATCTGTGGCCCGGCAACCCGCGTCAATTGGACGTTTGCGGGCAGGCAGGAGCGTGGAAAACCGACCGCTGCGGCAGCCGTCATGGCGTATAAAGTTACCGCGAGCGCGGAAAATCCGGCGGTCAAAAAATGGCTTGGGGCGGAAAGTGACGATTTTCGTCACTTGCCTGCTCGAAATGGTCAACGATTTGCCGCCCAAAAAAGCCTGCCACGCCCCAAAAGAGAGATTTTTGAGCAATAAATCACACAAAATGGCCAAAAACGCGAGCTGGCACGGTTTGTGATTGTACTTAGGCAACGGGACTTCCGTTGTAGCACTTAACCAACCAACAAGGAGACTTGGAATGAAAAAGATTCAACAAGGCTTTACCCTGATCGAACTCATGATCGTCGTTGCGATCATCGGTATTTTGGCGGCTATTGCCATCCCTCAATATTCTGATTATGTTTCTCGTACGCGCGCTGCTGGTGCTGCTGCTGAATTGTCGGGCCTCCGTTCTGCTGTCAGTTCTTGCATAGGTGAAATGCTGGCAGTAGGCGAGTGTGACGCAGGAACCAATGGTATCCCGGCTGTTGCCAATTTCCAACTGACTAAAAATGTGACAGCATTAGATAGCGTCACGGATGGTGTAATTAAGGCGACAACCGGCGCTACTACGGTTGCTGGTGTTGCATTGACCTATGTAAACACGCCGACGCCAACAGAAGGTAATATCGTGTGGAAAAATACCGGTACTGTTTGTGACGCGAAACGCGGCCTGAAACCTGGCCAAGGTGATTGCCCATAATTTGGATTTAGGACAATCTGGCAAAAGCCTGCAAACTTGCAGGCTTTTGCATTTTGGTAGGCTTTTTCGCAAATGATTGATAAAAAGTATTGGAGGCCGAAAATATATGCGGCCCTTATACATTTGGCAGTGAGTTTTCTTTTTGCTGCTATAGTTGCCTGGTTGATTTATCGAGTCTGGTATCCTGCGCCATATAGAGAAGTTTTATGGGGGCAGAGTATTTATAAGTTATTAATTGGCGTAGATGTTATATTGGGGCCTCTTATTACGCTCATTGTTTTTAACAAAAAGAAATCTTTATTTGAAAGATCGTTGGATATTGGGGTAATTGTTATACTGCAATTAAGTGCATTGGGGTATGGGCTATGGGTTATGGCGCAGGCACGCCCTGCACAAATAGTTTTTGAATATGATCACTTTCAAATTGTGCCTGTGTATTTAATACCTATGCCCCAGCCGGGAGAAAAAGTTACACATCAAATTGAATGGGAGCCGTGGACGGGACCTAATTTAATTTCATTGAGACACTCTCCGCTGGATGAAGAAAATATTAAAAAATGGAAAAAAGAAATTCAATTTGGCGGTTCGCCTCTAGCTGCGCGGCCTGTCCTATGGCAGCCTTATAAAGATGCACATGGTGCCGTACTTAATGCGTCTATTCCCGTAAAAGAATTGTTAGAAAAGTTTCCATTAGAAAAATCTAGGATAAATTCGGCAATAGAAAAAACAGGAATTCATGAAGAAGAATTAACATATATTCCTATCTATGCTGGCAAGCTAGCAGGAGCTGTCCTCCTTAAAAAAGGAACTTCTGATATATTGAGTGTTGTTCATATCAAGAGTATGCCGGTACCCTCCAAATATGGAGTTCCTGAAAATTTTAATTAGAAATATATTGATTTTGCACTAATTAAGTGGCTTAGGAAGCAAACATGTGTTCAATACATGTTGACTTCTGGAGATGCTAGGGAAAACAGGTACCATCGCCATTCAAAAATCAGTGAGATATGATCTCGTCGGCTAGTGCACCTGTTTGCCATGAACTTGGGCGCGGCGAATACCGATCAGTTGTGTGGCTTATCCGTGCGCTCGGTCAGTACTGAGTTGTCAGTTTATTCGTACGCACTTAACTCATGAGTGTGCCGTCCGCTCTCTTTTCTCAGGTGTGCCCAAAACCGATGAGTTTCTCTTTGGCTCTAAGCATATTTAGGCAAGCAAAGACGTCGCGTGCAGCAAAACCATCATCTCTGATTTGTTTAGGCGAGGTGACTGCGTCTATATCGAAATTATCTCCAATGCCTCCAGGGTTACGCTGCAAGCCATCATCGGGGGCAAAGTCGATCACAACAGCGTCAGCTATACCGATAGCGGCTTAAGCCTGAGTTTGGCTATGACGGCTTGGTTTGATCTCGATCTGGACAAGTACCTTTGGATCAATTACGGCAATAATGTGTTTGTCAAAGGCTCCAGGCACGTCAACGATATATAAAAGTAAGCCAGCATTTATATTGGACGAGATGGTTGGTGCATTCGGCTAGCCGTAAACCGTGACGATAATGCGACGCCGGTGTGGGCGGGCGCGGTGTTCCCAGAGATAGATGCCTTGCCATGTGCCGAGCGCCAGCCGGCCGTCGGTGATGGGAATGATGAGTGAGCTGCCGGCGAGCAGGGTGCGGCCGTGTGCCGCCATGTCGTCATCGCCTTCGTCGGCGTGACGGTAGGCCGGGTCGCCGTCGGGCGCCCAGCGTTGCGCCAGCGTTTCCAGGTCGTGGCGTACCGAAGGGTCGGCGTTTTCGGTGAGCATGACCGAGCAGCTCGTATGCGGGACAAAGACATTGACCAGCCCGCAGGCGATGCCGGCGCGGGCAACGATTTCGGCGATGGCCTGGGTGATTTCACGGGTGCCGCGTCCGGGCGTGGTGATTTCGAACGTGTGCTGGAAGGCGGTCATTGTCGTCTGTCGGATTCCCGGCGTGGCTAAATCTTACCCGTACTGCCAAAGCCGCCGGCGCCGCGGGCGCTGGCTTCAAATTCTTCGACGATATTGAAGCCGACCTGAAGCACAGGGACGATGACCAGCTGCGCCAGCCGGTCGAGCGGGTTGAGGGTAAAAGCCGCCTGGCCGCGGTTCCAGACCGAAATCATGATTTCGCCCTGATAGTCCGAATCGATCAGCCCGACGAGATTGCCGAGAACGATGCCGTGTTTATGCCCGAGTCCCGAGCGCGGTAAAACCAGTGCGGCAAGCCCGGGGTCTGCCAGATGAACAGCGATGCCGGATGGAATCAGTTGAGTGTCTCCCGGCGCGATGGTGAGCGGTTCGGCAATGCAGGCACGCAGGTCGAGTCCGGCCGAGCCGGCGGTGGCGTAACCAGGCGGGGACGCTTTGAGGCGCGGGTCGAGAATGCGCAGGTCGATGCGGCGGTGTGTTGTTTTTTTCATGACCGTTTTTTCTCCGGCTTTTCCGGTTGCCCCAGTAATTTAGCGATACGTTCGATCAGGGCGTGCGCCAGTTCAGCCTTGCTGCCCGGCGGCAGTGCCGTTGCGCCGGTTTCATCGAACAGCGTGACGGCATTGTTGTCGCCGCCGAAGCCTTCCTGAATCAGGTTGCCGACGATGAGCGGAATTTTTTTACTGCGGCGTTTGCGTTCGGCGTATTCGGCAAGTTTTTGGCTTTCGGCGGCAAAGCCGACGCACAGCGGCGGATTGGGCAGCGCCGCAACTTCCGCCAGGATGTCCGGATTGCGCACGAGTTCGATTGGCGGCGGCGCGCCGTCTTCCTTTTTGATCTTGTGGTCGGCGGGGGCGGCAGGGCGGTAGTCGGCAACGGCAGCGACGCCGATGAACACATCTGCGCCCTGCGCACGGATGCATTCCATGACTTTTGCGTGCATTTCGAGCGCGCTGACGACATTGATGCGGGTGATGCCGGCCGGCGTGGGCAAGGCGACCGGGCCGCAGACGAGCGTGACGGCGGCGCCCGCAGCGCGCGCAGCGCGGGCGATGGCAAAGCCCATGCGGCCACTGGACAGATTGGTGATGCCGCGCACCGGGTCGATGGCCTCAAACGTAGGGCCGGCCGTCAGCAGCACATGTTTGCCGGCAAGATGCTTGGGCTGAAAATATGCGATGACCGATTCCAGGATTTCCGCCGGTTCCAGCATGCGGCCTTCGCCGATTTCTCCGCACGCCTGTTCGCCGGCGGCGGGGCCGAGAATCGTCACGCCGTCTGCGCGCAGTGTGGCGATATTGCGTTGTGTGGCCGGTTTTCCCCACATTTCACGGTTCATCGCCGGGGCGACGAGAAGCGGGCAGTTGCGTGCTAGCGTCAGGGTCGTCAGCAGATCGTCGGCGAGGCCGTGAGCGGTTTTTGCCAGATAATTAGCCGTGGCGGGCGCGATGAGCAGCAGGTCGGATTCGCGCGAAAACCGGATGTGCGCCATGCCGCTGTCGCTTGAGCTGCTTTGCTGGTCGGTCAGTACCGGGTGGCCGGAAAGCGCCTGGAACGTTAGCGGCGCGACAAAGTGTGTCGCGGCTTCGCTCATCGCCACCTGTACGGAGGCGCCTGCTTTGACCAGAAGACGGACGAGTTCCGCCGCCTTGTAAGCGGCGATGCCGCCGGTGATGCCCAAGGCGATGCGCTTGCCTGCCAATTCTGCACGTTCCATGTGCGTTGTCCTTCCGTCCTGTCGAAAATTTAGGCATTATTGGGGCCGCATTCTAACCGAGTTTGATGATGGCGATTACCGACTGGCCGGAAGACGAACGACCGCGCGAACGCCTGCTGCAGCAAGGGGCGACGGCGCTTTCCGATGCCGAATTGCTGGCGTTGTTTCTGCGCGTTGGCGTCAAGGGCAAAAGCGCCGTCGATTTGGCGCGGGAGCTGATCGGCCATTTTGGCAGCCTCAATCGGCTCTTCTCGGCCAGCCAGGCCGAGTTTTCGGCCATCCCCGGCATGGGGCCCGCCAAATACGCGCAACTCCAGGCCGTGCTGGAAATGTCTCGACGCGCACTGGCGGAGAATCTTCAGCAATCAAGCAGCCTGACGACGCCGGCGGCCGTGCGCGATTTTTTGCGTCTGCACCTGGCCGGGCTGCGGCACGAGGTGTTTTTCGCGCTGTGGCTTGATGCGCAGCATCGTTTGATTACGGCCGAAGTTTTGTTTTCCGGCAGTCTGACGCAAACCAGCGTTTATCCGCGTGAAGTCATCAAGCATGCGCTGGCGCATAACGCCGCCGCCGTCATTTTTGCGCACAATCATCCCTCCGGCGCAGCCGAACCGTCGACGGCGGATCGCACATTGACGCACGAACTCAAGCAGGCTTTGGCGATGATCGACGTAAAAGTCCTCGACCATTTCATTGTCGCGGGGATGGGGGCGCCGCTATCCTTTGCCGAGCGGGGCATGCTCTAGCCCGCTGAAACAGCGGCTTCCTTGGCAAAACTACGGTGTTGACTTTGCCTGATCTTCTTGCAAAGTCGCGCCGCTATAGCGGATCGAATTAATTTTCGATACAAGGCAGCAAGCCGCAGACAGAACAAGGAGTACGACAAGGCGCAGCAACGCCGTAGCGAAAGTTAAGTGAATTCGCTATATGAAGCCTTCGGGGCGCACCCTCTGACATGCCCTGTAAAACTGAACCCCGCGCCCTGTGGGAGCGGGCAAAAGGAGGCCCCAAGACCCGCGCGGATAAAGGATCTCCGGGTATCCCTTCTGAAACCCGCGTGGAATGGGCGTTTCAGGGCACCTGCCCGGAGATGCCCTTTTTACAAGGGTTTCAGGGCGCCTCCTCTGAAATGCCCTATCCATAAGGGGTTGCGGGCATCACTGCGCGGATGCTGGGCGGTGCGGCGGGGTGTGCATCAATGCGCCAACAGCGCGTAAAAAAAGACAAAATGCTTGAATTTTCGGGGGTGTTTGCATTAGAATGCGCACTTTTCTCCCCAAGATCAACTGGAGCAAGCATCATGGCACGAGTCTGCCAAGTGACGGGCAAAGCCCCGATGGTTGGGAATAACGTTTCCCACGCAAACAACAAAACGAAGCGCCGTTTTCTGCCGAATCTGCAATATCGCCGTTTCTGGGTGGAGAGCGAAAATCGCTGGGTGCGGCTGCGTGTTTCCACCGCCGGACTGCGCACGATTGATAAGAACGGTATCGATGTCGTACTCGCCGACCTGCGTGCCCGCGGCGAAGTCTGAAAAGGAGTGCAGCCATGCGTGAAAAAATCAAACTTGAATCCAGCGCCGGTACGGGGCATTTTTACACTACGACTAAAAACAAGAAAAATACGCCCGGCAAGATGGAGATCATGAAATATGATCCCAAGGCGCGTAAGCATGTGATGTATAAGGAAACCAAGCTCAAGTAAGCGCTGGATTGACGTAACAAAAAGTCGATGGTTCAGGGAATGCCTCGCCCAAGTGATTGGGCGAGGTTTTTTTGCGTTCAGGATCTGGGTCTGGTTTTTAGGGCAGAAAACATAAATCGCCCGGAACCCCTTTAAACACAAGGACCTTGGGGCATCAAAAAACATAAACCAGAATACTGCGCCCGATGGATCCTCTGAAATCCGCTCGGCCGGCTAATAAGCTCAGGCGGCGTTTAGTGCCTGGTCGAGATCGGCAATTAAATCGTCGATGTGTTCGATGCCGACCGAAAGACGAATCATGTCTTCGGTCACGCCGGCTTTGGCCAGTTCCTCTGGCGATAGCTGACGGTGTGTCGTCGACGCCGAGTGACAGGCGAGTGTTTTGCAGTCGCCGATATTGACCAGCCGGGTAATGAGCTTAAGCGCATCCTGAAAGCGTCCTCCGGCTTCACGGCCGCTACAGTGCGTACCTTTTACGCCGAAGTTAAGAATGCCCGAAGCGCGGCCGCCCATGTATTTTTTGGCCAGCGGGTAATCGCTGTTGTCTGGCAGGCCGGCATAATTGACCCAGTTGACCTTTGGATGGCCGCGCAAAAATTGGGCGATGGCAAGACTATTTTCGCAGGTACGATCCATGCGTAGCGCGAGCGTTTCGACACCTTGCAGAATAAGGAAGGCGTTGAACGGGCTGATGGATGCGCCCATATTGCGCAGCGGGACGACGCGGGCACGGCTGATGTAGGCGGCAGACCCAAAAGTTTCGGTATAGGTGACGCCGTGGTAAGAAATATCCGGTTCGTTCAGACGCCGGAATTTCTGCCGATGCTCGGCCCATGGGAATCTGCCGCTATCGATGATGATGCCGCCGAGACTGTTGCCGTGTCCGCCAAGATACTTGGTGAGCGCATGCACGACAATGTCGGCGCCATGCTCGATGGGGCGGCACAGATAGGGCGAAGCGACGGTATTGTCGACGATCAGCGGAATGCCGTGTGCGTGGGCGACGTCCGCCAGACGGCCGATGTCGGTAATGTTGCCGCGCGGGTTGCCGATCGTCTCGCAGAACATGGCTTTGGTTTTTTCGTCGATCAGCTTGCCGAAGGCATCCGGATCGCGGTAGTCGGCGAAGCGGACTTCGATGCCGTATTGCGGCAGGGTATGGGCAAAGAGATTGTAGGTGCCGCCGTAAAGCGTGCTGGACGTGACGATGTTGTCGCCCGCCTCGGCCAAGGTCTGGATGGCGGCGGTGACGGCGGCCATGCCGGAAGCAAAGCATAGTCCGGCGATGCCGCCTTCCATTGCGGCGATGCGTTTTTCCAGTACATCGTGCGTTGGATTCATCATCCGCGTGTAGATATTGCCGGGCACCTTGAGATCAAACAGGTCGGCGCCGTGCTGTGTGCTGTCGAAGGCATAGGACGTCGTCTGATAAATGGGTATGGCGACAGATTTGGTGGTCGGATCGGAACTGTAGCCGCCATGAACGGCGAGCGTTTCAATTTTCATGATGGGCTTCCTGGAATAAGGGGCGTTGCCGGAAGTCGGGAACACGGTGGTAAAAGCGCACCGCTTGTCTCTGTCTGCGGCGTTGGCTGGGGACGGGCATATCTTCAGCGCGGATTTTTGATGCTTTTCTCAACTTCGGCACAAAGCCGGAAAAATATTTCATCAAAGGTGCCGGTGCCGTCAACCTTCACCAATCCATGTTGCTGGGCATATTTGGCGATGACCGGCAGGGTTTTCGATTCGTGTTCCTTGAGGCGCTCGATGATCTTGGCTACGCTGGAATCGTAGGACATGCCATGTCCGCTCCTGCCGCGTTCGTCCAGGCGGCTGACCAAATCGAGCAAAGGCACTTCAAGTTCGAGCGCAATGGAAATCGATCTGCCGCGTTTTTTCAACAAACCGTCCAGAATATAGGACTGAACGAGTGTGCGCGGTAAGCCTTTGAAGATGAAGCCCTTGGCATTTGCATTGGCGTTGAGCCGTCGTTCGATCAGCTGTACGACGATCTCGTCGGGGACCTGCTGGCCGTTGTTGTAGAGATCAATGACCGTTTTGCCGATTTCCGTCTGGTTCCGGATCTCGTTTTCGAGCATTTCGTTGGTCGAGATGAATTCGAGTCCGTAGCGCTCGGCAAGCGCTTTGCCCTGCGAATCGCGCCCTGATCCGGGATAACCGAACAAAACGATGTTCAGAGGCTGCTTTTTCAGCTCGTTGGCGGCAATGGCGTCCAGTTCGCGTGTGACTTCTTCGATGCTGCGCGTGCCGTCGATGTCGTAGCAGATCCCTTTTTCACGATAAAAGCTGAGGACGGGGATTGTCTTTTCGTTATATTCACGCAAGCGATTGCGGATCACCGTTTCGTTGTCGTCACTGCGTCCCGATGTCTTGCCGCGATTGAGTAGCCGCTCGACACAGACTTCCTCCGGCAGATTCAGGCTGAGCAGGCAGTTCAGTGAGGTATTTAGCTTGAGCATCAGCCCTTCGAGGATATAGGCCTGCACATAGGTGCGGGGGAAGCCATCGAACAGGAAACCGTTGGCTCCCGGATGGTCGATGATCGTCTTTTCGATGATCTGAACGATGATTTCATCTGAAACCAAGCCGCCTGCGGCAATGATGCTCTGGGCCTGGATACCGAGCGGCGTCTGGTCGGCGATCTCTTGCCTTAACAGGTCGCCCGTGGAAATGTAAAGCAGGTTGTACTCTTTGACGAGGTGTTCCGATTGCGTTCCTTTTCCCGCGCCGGGCGGGCCGAAGAGGGCAATGTTTAGCATGGCGGTTTGCTTTCAGGAAGTCGTTGAGTGGATCGGGTCGGCAGATATTTCCAGGCGCCGGATGCGCTGCGAATTGCCGGACATCACAAATGAAAACCGGATGCAGTATCCGCATCTTGCATGCGGCCGTCAATGACGGAAAATACGGTGTAATGCGCAGGCGGCCAATCATGCGCCTGCGCCTTATATACTTTTACCCTTCTACTTTTACTCTTCTCCGCCCGGATTTTTTAGCGCGCTTACGTACTCACGCCATGTCTCCGTTCAAAACGCTTCTGCTGATCATACTGGGGTCGCTCGTATCGACGGGCGTTGCGCTTGCGTTGTACGACTTTTTTCTTGAACGCCACGAGCAGGAGCGGCGGCAGGAAATGATCCGGGAAATCAATGCAGGCATCGAAAAGAAACGCCAGAAGGCGCAGGAAGACGCGGTGGACGCCGTCACGGAATACGCAGCCAGGCGCGCGGAAGAGCAGGAGCGAAAGCAGCGGGAAGAACGGCTGGCGGCGGTTGCCGAAGCTGTTGATCAGGAACGGCTGCGGCAAGGCATCGGCAGCGCCGCGGTTTTACGGGCGGGCATCACTGAATATTTTGCCGCCAACGGCGTCATGCCGGGCAGCCTGGATGCATTGGGTTACGACGCCGGTTGGACACCCAGCAACGTGCTGGAATCGGTAGATATTCAGGCGGGCGGCGTCATTGTGTTACGCTTCGCTCCTCGGCCCCGCGGCGAGGTGGTGTTGATCCCCGACAGCGCGGCCGATTTAATTCGCGGCTGGCAGTGCGAGAGCAAGGACCTCCCCAGCATTGAGCAGATCGCCGATTGCCGCTTTACCGGAAGCATCTATTGAGCGGATTTTCCGGATGTTCATCAGATTGTTTTGCGTTAAGGATGGGTCGTAAGCATGGAAGCATTACTAGAAAAAGTCGTCGGCGCGGTAAATACCGTACTCTGGGATTATTTACTGATTTATGCTTTGGTCGGTATTGGCTTGTTTTTTACCATCTATCTCGGTGCGCCGCAGGTTACCCGCTTCTTTAAAGCTTTTTCCACGGTTTTTGGCGGGCTGTTCAACAAAAATAAAAGAAAAGGGGCCGATGTTCAGGATACGCAGTTACTGTCGCAGTTTCAGGCATTGGCCGTAGCGGTTTCGGCGCAGATCGGCACGGGTAACGTAGCCGGTGTGGCGACGGCCATCATGGCAGGCGGGCCGGGGGCGATTTTCTGGATGTGGCTGTCTGCATTTTTTGGCATGGCGACGATCTTTGCTGAGGCCGTACTGGCGCAGAAGTACCGTGTGTTGAGCGACGGGAAATATATCGGTGGCCCGGCGTTTTATATTACACATGGCCTGGGTCCGAGGATCGGCATTTCAGCCGCCAAAGTGCTGGCTGGCTTTTTTTCCGTGGCAATTATTATTGCGCTAGGCTTTATCGGCAATGCGACGCAATCCAACTCAATTACGTCGGCTATAACGGTGGCTTTTCATTTACCGCCCTTGTCAACAGGCATCGTCATCGCTGTATTGGTGGGCATGATTGTTTGGGGTGGGGTTCATCGCATCGCCCAGTTTGCGCAACTGGTAGTGCCTTTGATGGCCGTGGTTTACATCATTTGCGCATTGATAATTCTATTTATGTTCAGTGAGCATATCCCCACCATGATCCGGCAAATTGTCGTGGGGGCCTTTGATCCAGCGGCGCTGGGCGGCGGGTTGGCGGGCATCTCGGTGCGCGAAGCCATCCGCTTCGGTGTGGCGCGTGGCCTGTTTTCGAATGAGGCCGGGATGGGTTCGACGCCGCACGCCCATGCGACTGCGCATGTGCAGCATCCCGTGCAGCAGGGGATGGCGGCATTCGTCGGTGTCTTCGTTGATACCATGCTGGTATGTACGGCAACGGCACTGATCGTGTTGGTGACGGATGCCAATTTACTCGGCCTGAAAGGCGTGGCCGTGACGCAGGAAGCGTTCCATATCGCTTTTGGCGGCTTTGGTCAAAAACTACTGGCGGTTTGCCTGACTTTTTTTGCTTTTACAACGATCATCGGCTGGTATTACTTTGGTGAATCAAATATCCGTTATCTTTTCCAAAACAAGTTCCTGAATGTTTACCGCCTGCTGGTTTTGGTGGCCGTTGTGCTGGGTGCGCTGGGCAAGGTCGATCTGGTATGGAATCTTTCGGATATGTTTAATGGTTTTATGGTCATTCCCAACCTGATCGCCCTGTTTCTGCTGCGCCATGATGTACGGGCGCTGCTGGAAGATTATCTGCAACGCAAAGACTTGTAGCGAGGGCGTAAGCAGCTGGAAGATTTTCTGGATCGGGTTTGCATCATACGCCGGGACTGATATAATCCGCCGCTCACGTTTGTCAGGTTTGACGGATCGCCGCTGTAGCTCAGCTGGTAGAGCAGCGCATTCGTAATGCGAAGGTCGGCAGTTCGATCCCGCCCAGCGGCACCAGAAAACCTGATTGCACGGATTATTCAAAAAGCTCCGTGAATGAAAAGCAAGCCGCCATCGCGCGGCTTTTTCATTTTTTGCCGCCGGAACTATCGCTGGATCGTTATGTTGACGCGCGGATTCGGCGTCTCCGATGGAGGGTTCTGAACCCCGCGTAGATAAAGGCATTCCGGGTAGGGTGCCCGGAGATGCCCTAAATATAAGGGTTTCCAGGCACCCACGCTGAGATGCCCGGCCGGCGCGGGCTTGCGGCTGCCTCTCAGGAAATACAGTGTGAGTGAGGCCGCGTATAATCGCGCTGTCATTTACACAAACGAAGGAGTGCGTATGCGCCTGATTCTTGCTATTTTGCTGCCTTGGCTACAATTCTTTACCATCGGTAGGCCGATTGCCGGCATCGTTTGTCTGCTCTTGCAACTGACGCTTATCGGGTGGATACCGGCTGCTATCTGGTCGGTCTATGCGCTGGGTCAGTACAAAACCGACCAGAAAATTAAGAAGGCCCTTGCCAGCCAAGGCGAGAAATAAGGGGCATCATGATAAAGAAAATAAGGCTGATCTTCGATCATCGAGCATTTTTATTGGAAAGGGCACCCCGGAAACCCGCGTGGATAAAGGCGTTCCGGGCAGCGTGCCCGGAGATGCCCTAAATACAAGGGTTTTCAGGCAGCCCTTTCTGAAACGCCCTGTTTATAAGGGCTTCAGAGCGTTCCTTTGAGGATGCGCTAAATACAAGGGCTGGCGGGCAGATGCTTTGCATGCATCATCGTCACTTCACAGACCACCTGCGTCCCTACTAATTCCTCCACGCCATTGGGTAAGGCCATCCCGCTTCTTGTCTTGGCGTTGATGCAAGCAGTGCGTTGAGGAACTCTAACACCCATAAAAAAGGCTGCGCGTTGATCGCGCAGCCTTTTGTGCTTGTCTGGACTACAGGCCGGCAGATAACGCTGAGGCTTATTCTGCCGACGGCGCAGGGGTGGGTTTTTGCTTGCGGACCAGTTTTTCCTTGATCCGCGCCGATTTGCCGGAGCGCTCGCGCAGATAATACAGTTTGGCCCGACGCACATCACCGCGCCGCTTGACTTCAATTGCCGCTACGAGCGGTGAATAGGTCTGAAACGTTCTTTCAACGCCTTCACCAGATGAAATTTTGCGGACAATGAAGCTGGAATTCAGGCCGCGGTTGCGTTTGGCGATGACGACGCCCTCGTAGGCTTGCAAACGCTCGCGGTTGCCTTCTTTTACCTTGACCTTAACGATGACCGTGTCACCCGGTGCAAATTCAGGAATTGTTTTTCCCAGGCGGGCAATTTCCTCTTGTTCTAGTTGTGCTATCAGATTCATTTTTCATGCTCCTTTTTTAGTTAACTGACCGCATTGCTCCTTATACAGCGCAAGGAGTTGCGTTTCCTCTTTCGACAACCTGCGTCCCGTCATTAAGTCGGGACGCCGCTGCCATGTTCGTCCTAGCGCCTGCATCAGGCGCCAGCGGCGAATCTGCTCATGGTGACCGGACAATAATACATCCGGCACGCGCTGGCCATTGTATTCTTCTGGCCGTGTATAGTGCGGGCAATCCAGCAAACCCGCGACAAACGAATCTTCCTGTGCCGAAGCCGTATCGTTCAATACGCCCGGCAATTGCCTGACAATGGCATCGAGCAGTGCCATCGCCGGAATTTCACCGCCCGAGAGCACGAAATCCCCAATCGAAATTTCCTCGTCGACGCAACGTTCAATCAGACGCTCGTCAATGCCTTCATAACGACCGCAAAGAATAATCAAGCCTTCCTTGCCGACATTCTGGACAAATGTCATGACGCGCTGGTGCGTCAATGGGCCGCCCTGCGGCGAAAGTACTATAACCCTGCTTGTACCAATGCCTGCTGCCTGTTGGCGCGTCCTGGCTGCCGTAATGGCCGATTCCAGGGGGGCTGCCATCATGACCATGCCCGGGCCGCCGCCGTAGGGGCGATCATCGATCGTACGATGCGTATCCTTGACAAATTCGCGTGGATTCCAAAAACAGATATCCCAGCGCCCCTCCTCCAGTGCCCTTCGTGTCACGCCCGATTGAGTCACGGCAACAAACATCTCGGGAAACAGCGTGATTACATCAGCAACCAGCATTTCCGGTACAGTTGCCGCGTCAGTCAGTGTTACCAATCTATTTCCCAATTGACGCAAAGTCGCTGCGTCGATAAATCAACATCCAAAACAACCGATTCGACAAACGGTAACAGACGCTCTTGCTCTGTGTCATCTTCGCTTTTACCGACACGCAATACGGCGTTTCCGGGCGTTTCGATCAAACCCAGTACACGGCCTAATATTTGGTTCCGTGTATTGACCACTTCAAGACCAATCAGGTCAGCCCAGTAATATTCTCCCTGTCCGGTTGGTGGTAAGGCTTCACGAGGCACACCGATCAAACTTCCCCGCAAGGCTTCAGCAGCATCACGATCCTGCAGGGCGCCTAATTCTACGACCAGGAACTCTTTCTGCCGCCTGCAACGACGCACTTCGATCGGTTGCCAGCATTCTGCGGCGTTATTTTCAAGCTTCAGCCACCACCGTGGTAATCTGCCCCACGCCAAAGGGTCGTCGGCAAATGGAAAAACCTTGACGGCTCCGCGCACGCCGTAGGGCGCAACGATTTTCCCAAGGACGACCATCCGTGGCGCTGAGACTTCGACAGACACGGATTGTTGTTGCTTCAGAAATACTTAGGCGATCTGCACGCCGGCCTGTTTGGCAAGACGAGTGACGGTCATTGACAATTGAGCGCCGTGCTGACGCCAATGGTTCAGTCGATCCGCCGAAATGCGCAATGATTCCTCATTTTCTGCGGCAACCGGGTTATAGAAACCAATGCGCTCAATAAAACGACCATCACGACGTGCGCGTGAATCAGCGACGACAACACTATAGAAAGGGCGCTTTTTAGCCCCCCCGCGAGCAAGACGAATCACGATCATAAGATTTTATTCCAGCCTAAAAAATCGAAAAATTATAACGATCGCTCATTATAAGACAAATCCGTATTCAATGAATATGGTTTGGCATTGTTTCCGTGATTTTGAAACCGTATGGCGCCCTAAAAATGAATCACGTTCCGCTGAATGCACATACGCGTGCTGTGGTTGCCGCGTCAATGGTGTCGATTGGCTCGAAAAAGCGTTGTTGCACGGGCACAGATGTGAACTGAGCGGTGAAATTTACCGTTGATTATTCTTCAATAAAATAGGCGGTGGAAATGCGATTTCCCTTACCTTGACATCTACAAGCGGCATTAATATTCTTCCCTTAGGTGCCGATAAGAGGGCGGCTCCGCAGTCCATACAGTACGCTAGCGCGTACAACATATTGAGGCCAAGGCATCTGGGTGTCGGGCGAGATGGTGGTTGAGCGCTTGCGCCGATAGGCTGTGCCGAAAACGAACCGTCGTTAATCATGAAGGCTGTTGTACATCAAGGAGAAGCTCATGATTTTTGGACACATCAATGATTTTGAGAAAACTTTTTCCTGGCTCCCGCAGCCTTTGAAGCTCGCCATTGAGCACTTGAAAAAGACCGATTTCACCCGCCTGCCCGCGGGTAATTACGATCTGCAGGGCAAAGATATCTACGTACAGGTCATCGATATGACGACCAAGATTTTCTGCGAAACACGGCCTGAGGTGCATCGGCAGTATATCGATGTGCAGTTTCTGGTGTCCGGTCGAGAAAATATCGGCGTAGTGCCCGATAGCGGTAAAAATACGGTTGCCGAGAACTTTCTTGCCGAGCGTGATCTTCTGTTCTATTCCGGTGTGGAAAATGAATCGACGTTGTCCATGATGCCGGGCTGTTTTGCCATTTTTATGCCGAGCGATGTGCATCGTCCCGGTTGTGCCGCTGACCAGCCTGAAGCAATCCGCAAGGTTGTCATAAAAGTCAAGGTTTCGCTGCTGGCGGGAGGCTGATATGTCCGTGATTCGCTGGGGGATGATTGGTTGCGGCGCTGTGGCTGAAGTCAAGAGCGGGCCTGGGTTTTATAAATCAAAAAATTCGGCGCTGCTGGGCGTGACCAGCGCTGACATGGCGATGACGCAGTCGTTTGCACAGCGGCATGGCGTGCCGAATGCTTATGCATCAACAGAGGCGCTGTTGGCCAACCCGGAGATCGACGCCGTTTATGTCGCCACGCCGCCGTCTTCGCATAAACCCCTGGCCTTGCAGGCGGCACGGGCGGGCAAGCACGTTTATGTTGAAAAACCGATGGCGATGCGTTTCGGAGAGTGCCGCGAAATTGTCGATATTTGCGCTCAACAAGGCGTGCGCCTGTTCGTTGCGTTTTATCGTCGTGCCATGCCGCGTTTCCTGAAAGTCAAGGCATGGATCGACAGTGGTGCAATCGGCCAACCCCTATGCATACGCGCCGTGCAACACCAGAAGCCCGCGCCGGAAGATCTCGCGCGCGCTACATTGCCATGGCGGCTGAAACCGGAGATTGCCGGCGGCGGTAAATTTCTCGATATGGGGATTCATGAACTCGATATTTTTGATTTCCTGTTTGGCGCTATTGAGGAAGTGCACGGTATCGCCGGCAATCATGCCGGCCTATACGATGTCGAGGATACGGTGACGGCGGTTTGGCGCCATGCCAGCGGTGTGCAGGGCTATGGCTCGTGGTGCTACGTCTGCGATCATGGTGAAGACAATGTGGAGATCGTTGGCACGCGCGGGCGCATCGTATTTGAGTTTTTTTCCGACAAGCCGCTCAAACTGATTACGGCCGAAGGCTGCGTCGAGGCCGATATTCCCAATCCGCAGCACGTACAGCAGCCGTTCATTCAGAGCATCGTCGATGATCTCAATGGCGAGGCCACGTGTCCGGGCGATGTCGAAAGCGCTGTACGTTCGACTTGGGTCGCTGATGAGGTGCTGAAAGCGTATCGCCGACAGAACGGCTATTGAACGACGGCGTTGACTGTTGAACGTGCGGCTTGCATGAGCGTGTCGGGAGGCGGGCAGGTGAGGTAATATCCGATGCGGCAGCGTGGCCGGATCAAATGTATCAACCAGGAGGGAAACCAAATGCCGCGGGTTAGCTTTGAAACGCTGAAAAACGAGTTCAAGCGCGTTCTGGTCAAAAAAGGCTGTGATGAGGCGACTGCCGACCTGTCGGCGCAGCTGATGGCGGAAACGACGTGCGATGGCGTGTATTCGCACGGCGTCAACCGTTTCCCGCGTGTTGTCGAATATATCGACAAAGGCTATATCAAGCTCAACGCCAAGCCGGCGAAGGTGGAAAGTCTGGGCGCTTTCGAGCGTTGGGATGGCCACCTCGGCCTGGGCAATGTCAATGCCAAATTGTCGATGGATCGTGCCATCGAACTGGCGCGCATGCACGGTATCGGCGGCGTTGGTCTGGCGAATACCAACCATTGGCTGCGTGGCGGCAGTTATGGCTGGCAGGCGGCTGAAGCGGGATGCATCGGCATCTGCTGGACCAACACGCAGCCGAATATGCCGGCCTGGGGGGCCATGGATCGACGCATCGGCAATAACCCTTTTGTGATGGCTGTGCCGCATAAGGACGGCCATATCGTTGTCGATATGGCGATGGCGCAGTTTTCCTATGGCCAGATGGAAAGCAAGGCGATGAAGGGCCAGTTGTTGCCCGTGCCCGGGGGGTACGACGCACAAGGCCAGCTTTCCTGTGACCCCGCTGAAATCGCCAAGACCTGGCGCGTACTGCCGATCGGTTATTGGAAAGGGTCGGCGCTGTCCATCGTGCTGGATCTGGTGGCCGCCGTACTGTCGGGCGGGCGCCCAACCGTCGGCGTCGGCCAGCTTGGCGAAGAATATGGCATGTCGCAAGTCTTTATTGCGATGGATGCGATGCGGATCGCGGGCGATGATTTTCTGTCGTCGGCGGTCAAAGCCGTGCTCGATGACCTGCATGGTTCAACGCCTGTCGACCCGGCGCAGCCGGTGCGTTATCCCGGCGAGAGTTCATTGGCGATACGGCGCGCCAATAGGGCGAACGGCATTCCTATTGACGATGCCGTCTGGGAAAAAATCAAATTGCTCTAGATTCTGGATAGTTGGTTTGACTTTTTAATGGGGAAAAACATGGAAACACGCGCGTGTGTGCTTTACAAACAAGAAGATGTGCGTATTGAAACCCGACCGGTCGGCGATGTGGGGCCGCACCAGGTGCTTGTCAGGGTGGGAGCTGGAGGCATTTGCGGCTCCGATATTCACTACTATTGGGAAGGCGGCATCGGCACTATTCGCGTGACGGCGCCGATCATCCTCGGTCATGAAGTCGCTGGTACGGTAGAAGCCGTGGGCGATAAGGTAACGCGCGTGCGTCCGGGCGATCGCGTCGCCCTCAGCCCAAGCCGTCCCTGCAATACCTGCAAATTCTGCTTGTCCGGCGAACAGCAGCATTGCCTGAACATGCGCTTTTTTGGCAGCGCCATGCTGACGCCCCATACGGACGGCGCCTTTCGCGATCGTCTGGTCGCCGAAGACTATCAGTGCGAACTGGTCGGGGATCAGGTTTCTCTCGGTGAAGCCGCTTGCGCCGAGCCGCTGGCCGTTTGCGTCCATGCGCTCAATCAGGCCGGAAACCTGATGGGGCGGCGCATACTGGTGACGGGAGCGGGGCCGATCGGCGCACTGCTCATTGGGGCGGCGCGCGTTGCGGGTGCGCAGGAAATCATTGCCATGGATATTTCGCAAGCCCCGCTCAATGCGGCGCTGGCAATGGGCGCGACAGCGGTGATCAATTCGGCCAAAGAGCCGGATCGGCTGATGCACGATTACGCGGCCGAAAAGGGCTATTTTGACGTGGCCTTTGAATGCACGGGCGTTGGCGCCGTGCTCAAGCAGGCTTTCCCAGTGGTTCGTCCGCGCGGTACGATCGTCCAGGTCGGTATTTCGGGCGGCGCGGATCTGCCTGTCAATGCTCTGGTCGGCAAGGAGATTCGGCTGGTTGGCTCGCAACGCTTCCACAAAGAGTACGCGGTGGCGGCTGCCTTGATCCGTGAACGGCGCATCGATGTCAAGCCGATCATTACCCAAACGCTGCCGATGGAACGGATTGCCGAAGCCTTCCAGATCGCGCGTGACCGTTCGACACAATTGAAGGTTCAGTTGTCGTTTGCATGAATGCCGCCGCCGCGTCCGGTCAGGGCGCGGCCGTCGGACTGTGTTTCAGGAAAACGCCCGTAGCGGTACCAGGCTGCGCGCTATCGTCGAATGCCGGAATGGGGCTTGCTGCTTAGCCGCATATTTACCGGCATTCGATACGTTGCACGGAATGGAGTAATGGATATGCCGATATTAAATGCCGCCGAGCGGCTGTTGCGCTGGATCATGGTACTCATCATTGCGGCCATGACGATACTCGTTTTCCTGAACGTCGTTCTGCGCTACGGGTTCAATTCGAACCTGACGATGACGGAAGAAATCGGCCGCTACCTCTTTGTCTGGCTAACTTTTCTGGGGGCTATTTCCGCCTTTGTCCGGGGGCGGCATGTGCGCGTAGATACTTTTCTGAACCGTTTTCCCCCGACGCTCAAACGTCTGGTTTCAATTGCGGGGAATGTGGGCATGCTCGCCTGCTGCATAATGATCGCCGTCGGTTGCTGGCGTTTGACGCTGCTCAATACGGCCAATTACCTTCCGGTCAGCGGTATTCCCGCCAGCGTGCTGTATTTTTCCGGAATCCCCTTCAGTGTGTGTGTCGGCATCGCACTGCTCGTCCGCTTGTGGCGAAATATGACGACACATGTTGAAGAAGGGGCGGCCCCATGACGGTTTTTATTTTTCTGGCCAGTCTCTTAGGCTGCATCATCATCGGTGTTCCCGTCGCTTTCTCTCTTTTGTTATGCGGCCTGGCGTTGATGGTGCATCTGGATATGTTCGATATCCAGATCATGGCGCAGAACCTGATCCATGGCGCCGACAGCTTTCCGCTGCTTGCCATCCCGTTCTTTGTGCTTGCAGGCGAAGTGATGAACGCGGGTGGCATTTCCAAGCGCATCGTCGATCTGCCGCTCAAACTGGTAGGCCATAAGCGGGGCGGACTGGGGTATGTGGCGATCATCGCTTCGGTTTTGATGGCCAGCCTTTCCGGTTCGGCCGCCGCCGATACCGCGGCGCTGGGGATGGTGCTGCTGCCGATGATGGCAAAGGTCGGTTATGCGCCCGGTCGATCGGCCGGGTTGATCGCAACAGGCGGCATCATCGCGCCGATTATTCCGCCTTCGATTCCGTTCATTATTTTTGGCGTGGCGAGCGGCGTTTCGATTTCCAAGCTCTTTCTTGCCGGCATTGCTCCGGGGATTCTGATGGGGGCGGTGCTTTCGTTCGTCTGGTGGTGGCAGTCGCGTGCGGTCGGGACGGCGGTGAGTGAGAAAAGCGCTTCGAGCGAAGTCTGGCGTTCGGTCAAGGAAGGCCTTTGGGCGCTGATGCTGCCCGTACTCATTGTGGGCGGTTTCCGCAGCGGGATGTTCACGCCGACGGAAGCGGGCGCCATCGCCGCGATCTATGCTTTGTTTATCGCGCTTTTCATTTACCGGGAAATGAAGTTCAGCGATCTGTTCGAAGTGTTGTTTTCTGCGGCCGAAACGACGGCGGTCGTGATGCTGCTGGTGGCGGCCTCGGCGATTTCCGCTTTCCTCATTACGCTGGCTGAATTGCCGGACATGGTCGTTGCGATGATGCAGCCGCTGGTCGGTTCGCCGGTGCTGCTGATGCTGGCGATTATGGTGTTCATTATGGTGGTCGGTATGGTGATGGATTTGACGCCCACCGTGCTGATCCTCGTGCCGGTGCTGATGCCGCTGATCGTCGATGCGGGAATCGACCCCGTCTATTTCGGCGTGCTGTTCATCCTGAACTGCTCGATCGGGTTGATTACGCCGCCGGTTGGCAATGTGCTGAATGTCATTGCCGGCGTTTCCCGTCTGCCGTTTGAAGAGTGCGTCAAGGGCGTGCTGCCTTATCTTTTGAGCATGCTTGGATTACTGGTGCTGATGACCATATTCCCGCAGCTAATCTTGGCTCCGCTGCGGTGGATTTCATGAGCGCCTGATTGACATGCGGTCGCATGTTTGGCCGGCCGGTTTGAGCCGGTATATGCGTAATGTGTGCATCACCATTTTTTACCAGGAGGATCCTTTATGAAACTGAAGAAACTCGCCCTTGTTTCACTGATGTCCACCGCGCTCTTTGCCGGTGCGCTGGGAGCGGCGCAGGCCGAAACACTGCGCTTTGCTTCCGAAGCGCCGCGTGCCGACACCCAGTTCAAAGCCGGCCAGAAATTCAATGAACTGCTCAAAGCCAAGACCAAGGGCGCGCTCGACCTGAAGGTCTTTCCCGACAGCTCGCTCGGCAAGTTTGACGCGGCAATCAGCGGCGTGCGCGGCGGTACCATTGACATGATCGTCTCCGGCTCAGGCAATTACAGCGGCCTTGTGCCGCTATTGGGCGTGCTCGACATTCCCTTCATCTTCAAGGACACGGCACACGCCTACCGCACGCTGGACGGCAAAATTGGCCAGGATCTCCTCGACAAGATGGAAGCTTTCGACATGAAAGGTCTGGCCTATTGGGACAATGGCTGGCGCGAGCTGACCAACAACAAGCATGCCGTCAAAACTCCCGCGGATGTCAAAGGTCTGAAAGTGCGCACGACGGGCAGTCCGGCGCATATCGAAGCGTTCAAGCTCATGGGCGCCAATCCGGTGCCGATGCCGGTGGCCGAGCTGTACACGGCGCTGGAAATGAAAACCGTCGATGCGCAGGAACACCCGCTGGGCGTACTCTGGTCAGCCAAACTCTACGAAGTGCAAAAGCACCTGAGTCTGACCAACCATGCCTACAGCCCGCTGATCGTCGTGATGAACAAGAAGAAGTTTGACTCGCTATCGCCCGAAAACCAGAAGGCGATCATCGAAGCGGCCCGCGAGGCCGGGCAATACCAGCGTCAGCTCAATAACGACAACATGGCGAAAATCGTTGCCGATGTTAAAAAGGCCGGCATGCAGGTCATTGAAACGGTGGATCCCGCGCCTTTCCTCGAAGTCACCAAACCGGGGCGCAAGACCTTCACCGACAAGTTTGGCGGCGAAGACATCATCAAGGCGATCGACGCGCTTCGTGATGCGAAGTAGCGCGCCTGGATAGCCCTGTAAGTAGGCGGTTTTCACCCAGCCCTCCGGATTTTCCGGAGGGCTTTTTCGTATGCCTGGTGAAGAGGGTTGAATAGATAAAAAAGCTCAGCAAGGCGCGCCGCCGCAGATGTTCAACCCGTCGCGCTTAACGCGCACTGCAGGCAGGCGCCGGCAGTGACGGAGCGCAGGCCCGAACCCCGCGTAAAACGGGCATTTCCGGAAGGGCTGACCGTCAGCCCAGTGTTTACGCGGGTTTCCGGATGGCCTATCCGCAAGCCCACTATTTACGGGGGATCCCAGCCTGCCTACCGGCAAATGCCCAATTGACAAGGGTTACGGAAGCGGCTCGGCTGGAACGCCCAAAAGACGCGGAGTATAGGCCGACGGATCATTCCGCTCCGCTGCGGCCGACAGGCTCGCGCCTGACCCATACAGCCGCTGACGGCCTGCCCGGAACCCCGCGTAAAACGGGCATTTCCGGAGGGGCTGCTCGCCAGCCCAGTGTTTACGCGGGTTTCCGGGTGGCCTATCCGCAAGCCCACTATTTACGGGCACCTCCAGACTGCCTGCCGGCAAACGCCCAATTGGCGCGGGATTCAGCGCCGCCCTATCTGAAACGTCCAAAGGATGCGGACTTCTGGGCCGCCGTAGACAGGACAAGGCGTACGGCCAGGCGGCGCAACGCGGTGACGATTTTTAGATATTTGACTCTATGCGTTCCGTGCCAGGCGGCAGCTTGGCGGGCAGCGGGCAGCATAATGTGCGCGGCAAGGTGAAACCCTTGCCAATGCTAGCGGGCCTGGCCGCGCATCGATCATCAATCGGCCTGAACGACGCCATATTAAGGCTGCGGGTATATCATTCTCCGGTAGGCAATTCCGTACCGAGACGCGGAGCCGTCAAGCACGCAGCGCGCGGATGCCGCGATGTGTTTGCAGGCCGAGCGGCATGCGGCACGGATACGTATTTTTAACGATTCGATTTCCCGTGTGTGGGGAGAAATTCATGGAGTTCAAGGATTACTATCAGACGCTGGGTGTGGCGCGGACGGCGACGGAGGATGAAATCCGCAAGAGTTATCGCCGGCTGGCGCGCAAGTATCACCCGGATGTTTCCAAGGAAGCCGATGCCGAAGCGCGCATGAAGGAGGTGAATGAAGCCTATGCCGTGCTCTCCGACCCTGAAAAACGCGCCGCTTACGACAGCCTCGGACAAAGCCGGCAGGCCGGGCAGGATTTTCGTCCGCCGCCCGGCTGGGACACGGGTTTCGAGTTTTCCGGGATGGGCGGTGCTTCTGGCGAAGCCGCCGATTTCAGCGAATTCTTCGCGCAGATGTTCGGCCGGGCAGGGCGTCAGGCGGGACAGCGCGCTGCGCGCGGGTTTGGTGGGCGCGGCGAAGACCACCATGCGCGCATCGTCATCGACCTCGACGATGCCTGGGCGGGCAGTACGCGCCAGCTGACCCTGCGTATGCCGCAGCGGGATGCCGATGGGCGCGTCGTGCTGGCGGAACGGACGCTCAACGTCAAAATTCCGGCGGGCGTGCGCGCAGGCCAGATGATCCGGCTGGCGGGTCAGGGGTCGCCGGGCGTTGGTGGCGGGCCGGCGGGCGATCTTTACCTTGAAGTGAATTTCAACCCGCATGCGCGTTTCCGCGTCAATGGCCGCGATGTGCACCTCGACCTGCCGCTCGCGCCCTGGGAAGCGGCGCTGGGCGCAACGATCACCATCCCGCTGCCTGCTGGACAAAAAGTGAATGTACGGATCCCGCCCGGCGCGCAAAGCGGCCGCGTAATGAAGGTTTCCGGCAAAGGCATTCCGGGCAAGCCGGCGGGGGATCTTTATCTGAATTTGCAGATCATGCTGCCTGAAGCCGATAGCGCACAGGCAAAATCCCTGTATGAAACGATGGCACGCGAATTACCGTTCAACCCCCGCGCAGGCTGGGGAAGCGACGATGGCCAGACAAACGGGAGTCAAGCACGATGAACCATCAGGAGATTTGTTCTGCCGTGATTATTGACGAGCAGATGATAGAGAGCGCCGAATTTGCCGCGATCTGCGGTGTATCCGCCGAATGGATTGCGCTGCATGTGCAGGCGGGCGTGCTGCCGGCGAGCGGTGAAAACCCGGCCGCCTGGCGCTTTAGCGGCAGCGAAATTCGCCGTGTGCATCGGCTGCTGGCGCTGGAACGCGATTTTGATGCATTGCCCGAACTGGCGGCGCTGGTTCTGGATTTGCAGGATGAAATCGCCCGACTGCGCGCCAATCAGAGAAAAATCGGAGCATTGTAGAAAAACCGGCCGGGGGCTGCCGTCGGCGGCCTGTTGTCTGGAAAACGGGAGCGTTAAACCCGCGGGCGGAGCGCCGTGAATCGCGGACAGTGTGGCGCGTAGAGATGGGGGCAATGGCTCGGTGGATGAGATCATTGCCGTGCATAAAGCGGCCGAGCCGCTTCTGTAGCCCTTGTCAACCGGGCATTTGCCGGCATGTAGGCTGGAAACCCCCGTAAATACTGGGCTGGCGGGCAGCCCCTCCGGAAACGCCCGTTTTACGCGGGGTTCGGGGC